>Ga0315280_10000474_pt1 | contig 74878 bp, 75 predicted proteins | sample YL17G06_40_MG_FD_203697 | JGI IMG/M metagenome (GOLD analysis project Ga0315280, IMG submission 203697) | Sediment microbial communities from Yellowstone Lake, YNP, Wyoming, USA - YL17G06_40 | ecosystem: Environmental > Aquatic > Freshwater > Lake > Sediment | place: USA: Wyoming | collected... | reverse complement strand
TGGGAAATACGGCTTCAGGCGGGAGCAGCACCACATCAGCCAGGACCGCCTGGCTCAACGGCAGCTTCTTTGTATACCGGCAATACAATTCAATCGTTGATTTTAGCAGCGGTGGAAGCTGGAACACTGATAAGCTGGCGTGGACAGCCACGACACCGACCATTAAGCCGACTGCAACACCGACCATTAAGCCGACTGCAACACCGACCATTAAGCCGACTGCAACACTGACCATTAAGCCGACTGCAACACCGGCACATAAGGTGACGCCCACGCCAACCGCAACACCAACGGTGAAGGCAACTGCGACGCCAACGGTCAAATCAGCGGTCAAGCCAACGGTCAAACCGACAGCAACTAAAACGATAGTAAAAGCATCCACAACGCCAACTGCCTCGAATTCCAACGTAAGCGCCTCTCAGGCGCTAGAGAACAGCTCAATGCCTGGACTTTTGGTTCCATCAGCTCAATCAAGCAGCATTGCGAGTGTACCCCCACAGCCTGTCTTTGAGTTCTCGCTCTTAGGGCTGGGCATACCAGCTTTGGTAGCCGGGGCAATCTACCTGCTCATGAGAAAAGCGTAGGGTGGGAAGCAACCTCAATTGCTGTCGTTTGAGTTATTTCGGAGGGCAACTGCTTACAGATTGCTTCAAAGAACACTAGGCATGTGTGGCTACCGTTAACATTGTGGTGAGATAGAGACCACGACGTCGAAACGCAGTCGTCTTTCCTGGTATCGTGACAACGAGGACTCGCTTGGTCAAGCGCGCCAAATGGAATACGCTCAGAAGGAATTTTAACAAAAATTTAAAACAAAATTAGGTATCTGAGAACCGAATGGATCCACCAGCAGTTCAGCAATAAGAGGAAACGACATGAGTGATAATGACCGGCAAATCCTCCTCCTGACGTGCTCTGGGGTCTCTCATACAGGAAAGCTCACTACTAGGACTGGAAATTGGCTCCGTTACCGGCATCCGAAACTGATTACTCGTCATCTCCAACTTACCGCCCTGAAACGTCCGCTGGAAGATGAGTTTCAAGCAGATGAAAATCTCGTTGTAGTAGACGGATGTGAGGAATGCTGTGTAAAAAAGAGGATGGACGCGATTGGTGCAAGGCTGGATGTATACATCGTTGCAACAAGGGAAGGGATCAGCAAACGCGGGATGGAAGAGGCTCGGTCCGAGGAGATTGAAGCCCTCTCTCAAGTCATCGTGAGAAAAGTGAGGGAATGAATGACAAATGGCAACCGCAACGTCAAGAAATCGCGCACTAGATCGAGACGAATCTCATAGCACAGTGGATTATGACGAGAGCCACTTATCGAAACAGCAACTCGTTACCATGATAGTTGCAGCGTTTGAAGCGGCTCTGTGAGGATAGCGGAGGACGTAAAGGAAGCGCAAAGCCTCATTCAAGAATTAAGCACCTATGAACTGAGGAGGGGCGCTTAGTTTGGAAGGATCGAACGTAAATCTGCAAAGAAACGGTGAATGAGGATTGTCGTCATTCTTATATACGGGCTGCGTTTACTTTAGGTACTTGACGAAAAAATGAGAAAAAGTCACCTCTGTTTGCTAACAGTCGCAATAGTGATCGCTTCTATCATAGCAGGTGGCTGCACCACATCTAATCAAGCTAATCAAGCGTCCAGCTCAGAAACAAGCACGAATGCTTCGACTACTATATCGGCCACCACCACAGCGGCCACCACCACAGCGGCCACCACCACAGCGGCCACCACCACAGCGGCCACAACTTCTCCCACAGTAACACCGTCACCGAGCGCATCGCCAACAGCGACTCCGAGTCCGTCAGTATCAGGACAGATGGCCACCTCGATTCAATTCGCCCGCTATCCAACTGTAGCAAAGGGAACCAGTTTGGAAATCAACGTACTTGTGTCAGGGATCCGGATTTGCAGTGACGGAGCGGTCACTGTTTCAGGAGCAGGCGGCCAGACAATTGGAACAGTATCGTCTGGAGGTTCCGGCTGTTTTTACACAGCGTACCTCGACACAAGCAGCTTGAATCCGGGCACATACGACGTCATATTAAAATTTGCAGGTGATAGTTGTCATAAACCTTCGCAAAGCACGTCAACGATTACTATACTATAATCGCTTCAGAGCTTGTTAATAGACAAGTTAAAAATAGGTTCTTATCCTATTCTTCATCTTTTACTACGCTCTCAATTATTGTCATCGTTTACCCATCCGGGTCGGTATCTTCTTTAAACGTGCACTTCCTTAGATTAACCAATATTTCGGGGGCGATTTGGTCATATTTGGCGCATTTTATACCTTGCTCGTGGAGCTTACAGAAATAACATTGTGGTATCATAGTCGTCATAATCCGAGCGCCTCCTAACCGCCTAGCTAAGCGTATACCAAACCGCTATTGTATGTGCGGACGTTATACATTTGGCGCTTTAGATGTCGTTAAGATTATGCTGCTAATCATCATTTTGTGAAATAATTAAAACCGCTCTGGTGTTCGTGGTTTTTTGGTTTTCTGACGTTGGTCGGATGAGATTAAAGTATTACGATTTTATGACCTAAGACCGCCGATAATCTGAGGTCCGGGCATAAAGGGAGCCACCACTGCCCCCGTTTCAACATGATTTATCTCCTGGGCAACGAACGCAAATCTCCTCACACATTTTGAAGAGATAACTCCCCGATTTTCGTGCGCATCTTACCAGCAGAGACTCCGGTCACCGGCCAAAACCGGATTCCGTGATCGCCCGGATATCGTAGTTTGTGCGACACTTTATTGAGCAAAATCTCCTGGGGAATTGCTTCGGGGAAGACATCGCGAATATACCAGTCACCTTTTTTTGTTGAAGTGCGTGCAACTGGACATTAGGGACCTCGGTCGGCCCTCGTGATTCAAGAAGTCTAAGCAACGGCCAAGCGATTCCTCATCAATCGGCTCCATCGCTATTCCTGCTTGTCGATTAATGCCTTAATTTCGGTATAACATTCTTGACAAATAACCGAGTCCCGTTTATCCGGTTGTATGTAGTGCTTCCACTCTTCATCGGAAACCAAGAAAAACTCGGGATACATCTGACCACACTTCGCACAAAAAATCGGATATTCGATATATGGGATACGCCGCCCAATTTTTTCGAGGTCTTTCGAAGTGACCTCGTATTCGCAGCAACCAAAAACCTCGGGAGCAAACACGCGCCCACAAAAAGGGCAAAGTTCAGACTGACATCCGTGTTTGTGAACCTGTCCCTCGGAAACTCCGCACTCTGGACACTCAAAAACCGCGTCTAAACTTACCAATTTCAAACCTCCATTTTCCCGCTCACTCAGCTTTCTGTAAAATTAGCACTTTTTGAATTATAGATGCATGCCCCTTAAAATCTCGGCTACGTTGTCAATGATGGTTTCTCGCTCTTCTTTACTGCGATCTTTTAATGCATTGATCCAATGGACCCCGTCAGCTTTAACTTCTGTTTTAACATCGTCTATTATGCCGTCAATATCGGGTTGCAACGCCTCGCAAATTTCTGAGTTATCGAGAATGTCTTTGTGTTCTTCGAGAAATATCGCATAGACAGCTTCTTTCAGCATCGCGTCGCGATCGACAAATGGATCATTAGCCATCGACCAGAAAACGTCTTGTTTCGGTATTATTGGAGTTCTGGGGATTTTCTTTTTGATGAGTCTTCTAGTTCCTTTTCGTCGGGAATAAGTTCCCCCCCCCAAGAAACTCGCGCGAGTGGATGTTGCCGTCTTCGTCGCTGAAGTAGTAGATTTCCGATCCGCCTTCAGCTTCGTCTTCGGACAATAGATCGACAGTTTCTTGCCAACTTAGATCGGGCTCGTCAGAGTTGTGCAACTTTTCGTCAGAGTTGTGCAACTTTTTATCCTTGTTGTGCTTATTTCTCGTCATAATCCTCGCAAGCGAGAAAGCTTCAATGGACGGCTCCAGTGTTGCCGATTGTAAAAAGAACAATGGGCTCGGCCGGATTCGAACCGGCGACCTCCGCCGTGTGAAGGCGACGTCATAACCACCTAGACCACGAGCCCTGATATTTAAAGATTTTAGCAAACAGATAAGTTTATCGTTCGGCTGCCTCAATTCCCATTTTGTTATCGAAATTGCGAGAAAAGCCGCTTAAGGTGCCTGAACGCTCGCTCAGCGCTCTATGTCCACGCAAAGAAGTCACAAATCGACTGCGTTTTCCGATATTGATCTCAGTCGCTGGAAGGAATACGACGACGTGATCCTGGACTCCTTATGGCTCCTCGGACCACGCGACAAGACCGGGCCGCACGTGGGGGACTACTGGGGCAACTTCATCCCGCAGATTCCACATCAGGTGTTAACCCGTTTCACGAAACGCGGAGACATCGTTGTTGACTTTTTTAGCGGCATGGGCACGACGCTCATAGAGTGTAAGCGGCTTGGGAGAAGCGGAATCGGCGTTGAGATTGACCCCATCGTGGCTGATCGTTCGGTCGAACGCATCAATAGCGCGGAGAATCCGTTCAACGTTAAAGTTGTAGTGGTGGTGGGTGACTCCACGACGCAGCACACCGCTAACCGCGTCACTGCCCAACTTAACGAATGGAGAGCTGCTTTCGCTGATTGCATCATCCTGCATCCACCCTATCACGATATTATCCCGTTTAGCGACCGTGAAGGGGACTTATCTCGCGTGTCATCAGAGGGCGTTTTTTTGGACAAAGTCAGCCTCGTCGCGCAACACGCCTTTGATTTGCTGAAACCCGGCGGGTTCATGGCGCTTGTGATCGGCGATAAGTACGCGGATTCGCAACTCGTGCCGCTCGGATTCATGTGCATGCAGCGCTGCGCGGACGCGGGTTTTGTGCTCAAGGCGATCAACGTCAAAGAGATCATGAACAACGAACGGGGCAAAGGAAAGAACGGCAACCTTTGGAAATATCGTGCGCTCGTGGGCGGGTTTTATCTGTTCAAGCACGAGTACGTCATGATTTTTCGCAAACCCGCAACGCGTGGAAAGGCTGCGACTAAAGGTGCCGCGCCATGAGCTTGTCGACGTCGATATCGTCGATCGGCACACGCGCGAGTGGCTCAGCGTTCAAGGAACGGTATTCATCATCGAACGTTGGTTTTTCCGTCTCGTACAGCACACCGATGGGTATCTTGTCTCCCGCTTCCTGCGCTTTTTTAAGAGCGAGCTCGTAGTTGAAGCGATCGTGCTCAGTCTCGTCGAGCGTGTAAACGTGGTCGTTCCACCACTTCCACGTGTTGACGTGATTAAACGTGACGCACGGTTGGCCGATGTCGACGAGCGAGAATCCCTTGTGTCGGATTGCCTTTGCCATTAGTTCGCTGAGGTGCTTGGTCTCGCCGCTGAAACCGCGTCCGACAAAGGTCGCTCCGGCGATGAGCACTAGGGGCAGGGGCGCGACAGGGGCCGCGAAGACGCCTTCTGGGGCGACCTTCCATTTGGTGCCCTTGAAGCTCGTTGGCGACGGCTGGCCGGTCGTGAGGCCGTACACCTGGTTGTCGTGCACAAACACCGTGATGTCAGCGTTTCGCCGAGCCGCGTGCAAAAGGTGCCCTAGCCCCTCGCCGTATGTATCGCCGTCCCCTGCGTGCACGATGACCGTCAGGTCGCCGTTTGCCAGTTTCACCCCCTGTGCAACAGGAATCGACCTCCCGTGCAGGCTGTGAAGCACATACGCGTTGATCCAGTAGCTGAGGTTTCCCGAGCACCCGATGCCGCACACAATCGCCGTCCTGTGGGGCGCAAGGTCCATGCTGGCGTACGCGTTTTTCATCGCGTTCCAAATACCGAAGTTCCCGCACCCGGGACACCACGTCGGCCACGTGCCGGGCACGTCGTAGCGATGCACGTCTCCCATCTCAGAGCACCTCCTTGATGCGCTTGTAGAGTTCATCGGCGTTGAACGCCCTTCCGTCGTACCTCAAAATGGTATGATCGGGGCTGATCTGCGCGTGCTCTTTTATGAGGCTGCCCAGCTGCGCGCCCCGGTTGTTTTCGATCAGAACGACTCGCTTCCCCTCAAGGCGCTCTTTTACGAGTTGCGAGGGGAAAGGGCTCATAAAGAGCACCTGCAGGAACCCGAGATCAACATCGTCGCGTGCTCGAAGGAAATCCATGGCGTCGAGAATCGCGCCTTTCGTCGAGCCCCAGCCAACCAGCACCGTACCCGACGTGGCATTGCCGTGGTACTTGATCCCGTCGAGGAGCGCGGCGGCAGTGAAATACTTCCTGCACCGCTTGTCGACCAACTTCGCAACGACTGGCGCATCTTCAGAAAAGTAGCCGCGCTCGTCGTGTTCGTCGCTGTTTGAGTTGAACATACCGCCTTCTGTTCCAGGGACGGTCCGTGCGGATACGCCGCTAGACGTCGCTTCATATCGCCTAAAATCAGCAGGTACCTCTCCCTCTGCGAGCAGCAAGCCGCGATCGACAGCGAGCCCGTGCGTGTCAAAGGGTTTCGCCGCAAAAAACGAGGTCGCCAGATGCTTGTCAGTGAGAACGAGCACCGGCGTCTGAAGGGCATCAGCAAGATTGAACGCCCTGAACGTTTCGAAGAAGCACTCTTCTGGGTCACCCGGCGCGAGCACCACCCTGAAGAAATCCCCCTGAGATGCGTGAAGGCAAAACCGCAAGTCGCCCTGGGCCGTGCGAGTTGCAAGCCCCGTGGAAGGACCAGGGCGCTGGCCGTCAACGACGACGAGCGGGTTCTCGGTCGCCCCTGCCAGTCCGAGACCCTCAACCATCAGCGAAAAGCCCCCCCCGGACGTTGCCACCATTGACCGAGCGCCGGCGAAGCTTGCCCCAACAGCCATGTTGATCCCGGCGATTTCGTCCTCAGGCTGCACCATCGCAACGCCGTACTCCCGCGCGTTCGCGGCGATGTACGTCATAACGGTGTGTGTTGGGGTCATCGGGTAGATGGCAATGAACTTCATCCCGGCTTTGAGCGCGCCCATGCAGATCGCGTCGTTTCCGGTTAACGTCATTCTGCGCGGGCCTTGGGTGGGAACCAGTCCGCCTTTGTACGGTTCTGGATACGCACGCGTCACGTAATCGTATCCTGCTCTTGCCGCGCTCACGTTTTGCTCGACGATTTTTTCGCCTTTGCCTCCAAATGCGTCTTGAATGGCGGCATTGAGTAGCGTAAGCTCGTATCCGATCAGGCCGACGGAGGCCCCCATTGCGGCCACGTTTACGGCCACTTTGGGTAGGTGTAAGTCAGTCACTAGCTGTATTAGAGGCACGTCGCACAAGGTAATATCCTCACGCGTCGGTGCAACGTTGGAGCTCTTCGCATCGTAGAGAAGCACACCTCCCGGGACCAGGTCGTTCAAATCCAGTTCTATCGTCTCCCCGTTTAGTGCGACGAGGATGTCTACCGGCTGGATCGGAGCCCTAATGCGTTGCGCATCGATCCTAAGCTGAAACGTATTGTGCCCTCCGCGGATTAGCGAAGGGTATTCTGTGTGCGCAACAACGTGGTAGCCGCCCTTGATGAATGCCTTTGAAAAGATCTCGCCGACGGTCATTATGCCGTATCCGGCTTCGCCTCCAATTTTCCAATTGAGTCGACTATTGCTCATCGTGCCTCCTATTACTCGCCAGCAGCTCTGCAGGTCGGCCGAAGTGACGCGTAAAACCATCCCGCGAGCGAGCGACGCTCGACGAACGGCGGGACGCAGATAGCTGCGAGCAGCGGCGATTATCCTCAGGATTGAACCGCACTGAGTTTCTCTATTAGGATCTTGTAGACGCCGCCTGCCTTTCCGCTTGTTATTGCTTGTGCAGCGTCCTCATATGATCCTTTTATCAGATTGATGTTCTTATCAATCGTCCTGAGAGAGTCTCTCAGTTCTGCAGGATCTGTAACTCGGCTGATCCAGCCTTCAATAATAACCGATTTCCAGTCTCTGAAGCCTTTTATATCGTGAATCTCAAAGCAAGCCCTCTGGTTCGCTTCAAGATACTCCAGAGCACGTCCACGCGAGCTCTGAAAGAGGAGTAGCGCGGCGTCGGTGTGCGTGTAAGCGATCGGAATGCTATAAGGCTGATTTCTATTGCACAGCGCTAAATTTCCGTACTTTTTCGTTTTGATAAACGCTATGGCTTCATCTTGGGGCAATTGGTGCATGGTAGTTACATAAGACGCGATATGTAAAAATGTATTTGTGGGCGGAAGTGCAGGTCGCATCCCACCGTTCGAGGGTCAAAGCGCGGGCCAATTTCCCGGCACGAGCTAACGTCTGATTGCCCCTCGAGGACGTACCTTGTTAACTGTGCTTCTGTGAAGCTCTTAAACTCGCGTAGTTTCGGTGGCAAGAAGCCGAAAGAAGCCCTAACAGAACTCTAACGTTTATATAATCTGAAGCGACATAAGCAATTACATACCGAGAAATCGGAGGTTTCCAAAAAGGCATGAGCTCTGGAATGTGTACCGTTTGCGGACTCCCTAGCGAGTTATGCATCTGTGAAGAAGTAGCGAAGGAACAACAACGAATAACAGTAAAAGTGAACAAAAGGCGCTATGGAAAGGAGGTCACCGTAATCGAAGGAATGGACCCCCACGAAATAGACCTCGGAGAGCTCACGAGCTACCTCAAAGCAAGACTTGCGTGTGGAGGGACTGTGAAAGACGGTCTCATTGAATTGCAGGGGAATCACAAAGGCAGAGTAAAAGAAATTCTTGCTGGCAAAGGATTCTCTGCTGCGCAGATCAAAGCGTAAGCTCGGCTGCGCCTATTAAAGCATTAGTACGGAACCCGGCTGTATGTAAGCGAAAAACGGTGGCTCGCGCCTCCAGCGCTCACTAATACTGTTTTGCAGGTGCTGGTTTTACTGATTCGTGTCTGTCTCCGAGTGCTTCGAAGCGATCGGATCTAACGCCAATGTCACTCGCTGTATACGCTGCACATTCAGTGTTTCGTTACAAGTGTTGCGCTAAGTAAGACAGTTTTGCTGCAACGACAGACCGAGGATCTTAGCACGGCGATCCGCGCCTAATCCATGAGAATTTGCCTTTTGCAGCTCGATGTATTCTAAGCAATAATAGTCTAACACATCATTGCTAGCTCTTTTTTGCATAGCTAAATATTTCTAACATGGCTCAAGTTTATACCTGATATATGAGATTCGGCGATGAGGCCGTTCTGAGCGAATTTCTCGGCGGCGCCTGTTTACAGGAGATGGGACTTTGAACGTTGGCTATCGGGACCACCAAATGGCACGTACGCTCTCCAAAAAAATCGGTGAGCTAGTTCGCAAACACGGCAAAGAGATCAAAATAATGCACGTTTGCGGCACGCACGAGGCATCGATCACCCGTTTTGGCGTACGATCCCTTTTGCCTGACAACTTGAAAGTCGTAATGGGCCCTGGCTGCCCTGTGTGCATCACCCCCCAAGGCGAAATCGACGCGGCCATAAAAATGGCCAAGGACGGAATAACGGTTGCGACGTACGGAGATCTGATGCGAGTGCCTGGGACCGAAGGTTCGCTTGCAGATTCAGGTGGCGACGTGCACATCGTCGGCAGCGTTACGCACGCAATAGAGCTCGCAAAAAAGACGAGCAGTGACGTGGTCTTTGTCGCTGTAGGCTTCGAAACCACGGCGCCCACGACGTCAGTGGCGCTCTTGCAGATGTTGCCGAGCAATTTCTCAATAATGTGTTCCCATCGACTCATTCCTCCAGCGCTACGCTGGCTGTTAGAGCGCGTGAGCGAGTCCGGGGCCCAAATAGATGGCTTCTTGCTTCCAGGGCACGTCTGCACTATTATCGGCTTGCGCCCGTTCGAAGAATTCCATGTTCCTCAAGTCGTTGCAGGATTTGAGCCCAATGACGTGCTCTACGGGCTCTACCTTATTGCTAAGCAGATTGTAAATGGCGAGCATAAAGTCGAAAACGCCTATCCTCGCGTCGTGCACTACGAGGGAAACGTCAAAGCGCAAGCGCTTATGCGACGCACGTTCGACGTAGTCGATCTCGAATGGCGCGGTTTTCCCGTTATCCCTCAGTCAGGCTACGCGATAAAGAACGCGTTTGAGTCTTACGACGCTCAGCTTCGCTACTCTCTCGATTTTGCGAGCAGAGAAGTGAAAACCGGGTGCATCTGTAATCTTGTTTTGCAGGGCCTCAGAGTGCCGACGGATTGCAAGCTCTTTGCGAAGGTCTGCGTACCCCACAAAGCGGTGGGGCCGTGCATGGTTTCTGGAGAGGGCGCTTGCAACATTTGGTACAAAAACCGCTGAGCACCCGCTATGCAACGAGCGGACTGCCGGTCTATTCGAACCACTCGCCAGGCAAGCGTTCGTAGCCTATAAGGAGTTTTATGGCACAAGAAAGAATCATTCTGATAACGAACGACGATGGTATCCGGTCCTATGGCTTACTCGCGGTAGCCAACGCGCTCAAAGATCTTGGCAGACTCGTTATTGTCGCGCCTTCAGTCCAAAAAAGTGGCGTAGGCAGATCACTGTCGCTTTTCGAGCCAATACGGGTTTCAGGCGCTAGAGTTGAGGGACACGAGGCGTATGCGGTCGCCGGAACCCCTACGGACGCGGTGCTGATTGCTGAATACGCAATACTGAAACGAAAACCGGATTTGCTGGTATCAGGCATCAATGTCGGCGAGAACCTCAGCACAGAGTCTGTTATGACCTCTGGAACCGTAGGTGCTGCGCTTACGGGAGCAAGCCAGGATATTCCGGCCTTGGCTCTCTCATTGCAGGCGCATCGTGCCCACGTCTTTGAGTCACGCACGGAAGTGGATTTTGGCTTAGCAGCCGACGTTGCCAGGACGCTAGCCTCGCACATCCTTGAAAGTGGGATGCCGGAGAAGGTGGATGTGCTGAACGTTAACGTTCCGATGGATGTGAGTGACCCGCGATATAAAGTGACGAGGCTCCAAAGAAACGTTTTCGACATCAGGCTCATAGAACGACTCGACCCGCGCGGAAACGCGTATTTTTGGATCGGGAGCGACTTAAAGAAGAGCCAGCAGCCCGACAGCGATGTCTATGCGCTCAACAACGGATTTGTCTCGGTAACTCCTCTCACGCTGGACAGCACAGCGATAGTTGAAGAAGGCACGCTTCGAAAGTGGCTCGAGGCTCTTGACGCAGCTGGCGTTAGGTGACTTGCGCAGTCAACTCAATGAGCTTGAAACCGCCGACTTCGAGTCCGACGGTAAAACCACGAATGTTGCTGTTCTCTCGTACTCCTTGATCGTACCAGTCGTCGATCTCGCTGTGGAACACCCTTATTCTATAGCGACCGGGCTTGACGTAGGTCTCGGTGATCTCGCTCACGCTGAAGGTGAACGAAGTCGAACTAGCGGCCATATTGCCGACACAGATGATGACGTGGGTCGGTGTTGCGAGCGCGACGAGGTGAATTTCTTCAAGCCCCTCGTGAATAAACGCCGTAACATCATCGTCGAGTTCAACGCGAGCGTTTTTCAAACTTGTGCTAAACGGATAGTTTGAGAATATGTTTAAGCGCCCTTTGACCCAGCAGGCAAAGTAGGTAACTGCGCTCCCGTGGTACGGCATATTTGAGAGGCTCACCCATTTCCATCTGAGTGGAATGTTGGGATTGATGTGTAGCCCGCGGTATAGCCCAACGCCACACACCCCTTCCACGGCGGTCCACAAGTATTTCGGCGGAAACCACGGCGAGAGCTTCATGCCGTTGTTAACGAGTGACTCTCCGTGATACCACTCCGAGAACTGTCCGGGAACGGTGTTCTGGTTCGTCGGATCTAGCTCGTACTGGCGAAACGTTCCGCGCATTATGTTTACCATTACATCTGGCTGATGCGTCGAGCACGAATAGGCGAACATGAATGCAACGTCAGGCCACACCCCGCCAGTCAAACCCCATCCTCTTTCGGGATGGTAGTTCAGAGCCGTCCGCGGCACTGTCCGCAGGCCTGCCGTCGTCAAGAAATCAGGACGATTAAGCCGATCAATGATGAGGTGCGATGTCGCGGGTGTGGCTACGTTAAAAATCACCGGAAATATCAGATCGCACGTGACGTCAGGGTGTTCATTGCCGCTGACATCGACGTTAAGATAGTACAAACCGCTCTTGGGGTTTATCAAGTGCTTGTTGATCGCGTTCTTGAGCTTCTTAGCTTCCGCTCGAAAATAAGCCGCTCTCTCATCGCTTCCCATCAAGTCGGCCAACAGCGCAGTCGCTCGCAAAGCTGCGAAGCATTCGGCATTGACTTCGGTAACAGCGCCGTTGACGGCGTAGTTTGGAATGATGTTCCGCCAGCCACATATGCCATAAACGCCTACCCCATTCGATCGGCAAAATATGAGTCCGCGTTCGTCTTTTTGAGAAATAATATAATCTGCAGCTTTTTCGACAGAAGGGTACATTTCTTCGAGAAACGCACGATCATCGGTTATCTGGAACGTATGAACGACGGCAAGGATGTAGAGCGGCGTATCGTCGTTAACGTTAAGCTGGTAGTCGTCCACGTCCCCCGTCACGCCGTTATAGTATTCGGCGATGAGCCCGTCCGCCGACTGCAGTCGTTTGAAGACGCTTAAAGCCTGTTTGGAAAATTCGGGAGCTACGTAGTCACACCCAAATGAGAACCACGCGGTGTCTCGGGCGACGATGTTGCTCGACAGGCTTGGATCATTGGTAAACCCCCAGCCTTGGGGGTACTGTGCCTTCACGCGAGCCATATTTGCCTTGGCCCACTGCACCCCCCTGTTAATGACCTGGTCCGGCGTCGTTACTACCGAATAGCTTGCTTCGTGCACGAAATGGCTGATGGTCAGTTCGTATGCCTTTTCATAATCTTCCAGCAGTTCAAATGTATGAATGGCGTCTTCGTCGTTAGTCGGCGAGAAGCCTATTATGAAGGTGAATTGCTCTTCTCCATCGACCGGTACCTCGATATCTACTTGGATCTTGCCTATGATTGCGCGATCTTCAGCGCTTTCTGCTGCTGAATCTATTGTCGCCAATTCGTTTGTTAGCGGAACGTCTTGAACCGAACAGCGCTCTGCCGAAAAATCGACTCCCACGTACTGCTCACAGGAGGGGCGCAAACTCGGAGTGATGTTGAAGTTGTCGGTAACCGCTGAAATATCGGTCGTATAGGAGCAGATAGCATTTTTGGCTGTCGTGCCAAAAAATCGCGTCCAATGCTCATTGCTTCGATTGCTAGCTATAATGGCCTTGTTCTCGTAAGTATAACGCACCTCCACATCGGCGGTTGTTGCGAGGTACGTTGGGCGTAGGTCCGAGTACGCAACGACGGATATTCGCTGAACGTGAGACGTTTTGTTCGATATCTTCAGTCCCAAATAGGCGGCCGGACACGTGTCAAGATCGTCTTGCGGCGCGTTTGGCACATAAAATATCTCTGAAACGCGGAGGCCGCGCGCGAGTTTGAACTTGTGCTTCTGGTAGGCAGGATGAATTACGAAATCTCCGGTGCCCGTCTGTTCGAGTAATACACCAGATTCTGCGTCATAGTAGCGGACGAGCGTTGAGCCGATGACGTTCCGCCCTAGGTCAAGCGAAAACAGGTTTTCAATCGCCCCAGTCGCCTTTGAATTTACGAAGCATTTCTTATTTCCGTAGCTACTGCCAGTCACCAGCTTGTCATCCGGGAGCACGTATGCCCACAGATTATTGATGCGTTCAATCTGAACAATGTTGGCTGCTTCTGCCTCACTTTGCCTCATTGAAACAGGTATTAATAGCAGTGCTGCTAGTTTAATGTTTTTGTAAACGAAATCAACTGTGGAAAGCTGGCGAACGGTCAACGTTTGCTCGGCCTCGTTTTACGAAATGAAATAAAATAGTTATATAAGGGTAGAGCACTTCAAGGATGCCGAAGGAAGTGAGCGCCATTAGCGGATATCGAAGCTCGTGGACCATTTTGCACACGTACCTCGGCTTGAAACAAACCGAGACCGTGCTCATTGTCACAGACACGTTGCGGCTTAAAATTGCCAAGTCGTTGTACGACACCGCACGCGAAATAAACTGTGATGCGATAATGATGACCATGCCGCCCCGGTCTCGCCACGGAGAAGAGCCTCCTCGGGCAGTAGCGGAAGCGATGCGCAGCGTTGACGTCGTCATCGCCCCTACGACTATGTCGTTGACGCACACGAGTGCGCGAAAGCAGGCGAATGATGCGGGTGTGCGAACCGCAAGCATGCCCGGCGTCACGGAGCGAATGATGATTGAAGGGGGGTTGACTGCCAATCCACAGGACGTGATGGACCACACCCGCCGTCTCGCGGAGACCTTCAAGGGCGCGTCGCAGATCCGACTCACGTCAGAGCTCGGAACTGACATCTATTTTGATGTGAATGACTCGAAATGGAACCTTGACGTCGGGTGTTGTAGAGAAAAGGGCTGCAGTACAAATCTGCCAGCAGGGGAAGTCTACACGGCCCCGGAAAACTGTAAAGGCACCGTCGTGATCGATGGTTCTATGGGGGGGCTCGCGCTTTTGAAACACCCAATGAAGATTCGAGTCGAACAAGGCGTCGCCGTCGACGTCCAAGGCGACCGCGCGAACGAAGTCCTTAAGATTATCAACCCGCTTGGCGACGAAGCGAGGAATATCGCAGAGCTGGGAATTGGCACAAATCCGCGAGCGCGTATAATCGGCGTTGTTTTGGAAGATGAGAAGGTGAGGGGAACAGCTCACATTGCTTTAGGCGACAACAGCACGATTGGCGGACACGTTGTAGCAGGCGTACACCTTGACGCGATAATTCGCAAACCGCGAGTTTTTGCTGATGGCCACGAGATCGCTCTACTTTAATTGGGCAACGGTTCCTGGGAACGTATGATTCAGTGGCTGCTGCGAAAAAGAGGCAGGATATTCTCGCTCTTTTTCCTCTAAATCAGTGCGATTTCAATCTCTCTGTCTTGTCGCGGGTTGGACAACGCTTTGAGTCAGAGCGCAGATGGCGTTATTGTATCGAACGGCGTTATTATGTCGCTATCTCTATTCCTTTTTTCTGGCACGATTCGAGATCAGCTTTGGATGGTTTGCCCTTCACTTTGATCGGCGGCTCTAGAACGGTTGCTCCTTTTGAGCGAAAAAAATCCATCATCTGCTCTATCGCTTCACCGAGCTCTTCATACGAACCTAACACGAAAGTTGCCTTGTTGCTGAAATCGAAATTATCATAGTTCTTCATGAAGTAGCGCACGTTCGAGGGGGGTTTTTGATGATACGTCGGAGTGGCGATGACGATTGTATCCGCTTTCTTGACGTCGAATGGCTTGATTTGTCTGATGCTCCTTATCGTCGTATCAGCTCCCGCTTCTCGCGCTCCGCGCTCTAATGCGTACGCCATCATCCGCGTGTTGCCGTGATAGCTCTCATATCCGATGACAATGTTCATGGGCGTTACTGCTACTTATCAACATAAAACTTTTAGCTCTAGAGGACGACAGTCGCGCCAGCTTTTTTTGAATCCTCGTCGTCGGCGGGACAAGACCAGCGCGACGGAACAATAGTAATATAGCCTTAGAACCTTACGGCAGAACGAGGACCAAAAATGGCAGAAAAGGTTATCGAAAAAGGACTAGAATTCCGTACACGAATTGGCGAGGCGTTGGTTGGAGAAATGCCAGAGCTTGCACACATAGATGTTGCTATTGGTCAAAAGGGAGGAGCGTTCGAGACGGCCTTCCTCACGGCGCTCGCAACACCGCGAGTAGGACATACAGCGCTGCTGGCAATATTAGCGCCTAACTACGCCGTCAAGCTTCCGGGAAACCTTTGGGAGAGCTTCAAGACTTCATTGCTGCTGGCAATATTAGCGCCTAACTACGCCGTCAAGCCCACGACGCTTATGGTAAACAAAGTGACCATCAAGGGTGCAGCACAAGCAGACCTCATGTTCGGGCCTGTGCAAGCGGCGATCGCGAAAGCAGTGATCGACAGTGTGCAAGAACGAGTCATCCCGGCCGCCGCTGAGAATGAGCTGCTGATTATCGCTTCAGTCTATATTCACGGGAGCGCTTCAGATAAAAACAAGCTATACGACTACAACTACGAAGCGACAAAACGCGCCATTGGCAACGGAATGCGGGAATCACCGACCGTTGACGAGCTATTATCGCAGAAGGATACCATTGTGCATCCTTTGAGGTAGCGACAGCTAGCTCCTACGGGTAGAGAATTATCCCTTCTTCTATTAGTTCCCAATATCCTCGTTCGATCTCTCCCTCCCATTTTAGCACGACGTGCAGTTCACGGTGAGGTTCAAGAGCCCTTATTAAAGTATAGACTTCGGAATAGAACTGGGAATGATCGAAATCGCTGGAAAAAAGCAACACGATGTCGATATCGTACTCTTCCGGAAAAGTGCCTTTCGCAATTGAACCGTAGAGAATGATCGACTTTAAACTCGTCGGCGCCCAACCTTGCACGACTTTCACGAAATTCTCAATCAGATCTCGATCGGTCGCAGGCATCCCTAAACTGTCAAAATCGCGCTCGTTCATCACAACTTCGCATCCTAGAAACAATTTGATCGTACCCACCGCGGCCAAATGGTGAACTAGGCACGCTTTGCTTTTCTCTCCCGTCTTTCTAGCGCCATGTCCTTAAGCAAAAACGCGTCGTAGTTTTTTGTGTCGATGGTAAGAGTCTGGTCAAAACACTCAATAGCAGCTTCTAGTTCCCAGAGGCCAAGGTAAAAACAACCGAGGTTATTCCAGGCCATCGTGTAGGAAGGATCAATCTCTATAGCTTTCTCTAGATCTTGGATCCCTTCGGTATCGAGACCGAGGTTAAATTCAGATAAGGCCCGCGCGTTAAGCGCCTCCTTGTTGGTCGGAGCAAGTCTGATTATTTCATCCAGAAGACTTTTGGCCCCGTTAAAGTCGCGTTTGCTGTTCAACGATATGGCCTTATTGAGCTTCACGTGCAGCGCACTTGGTCGGACTTCAAGGGCCCCGTCATAACACTCGATTGATTTTTCGAATTTGTTAAGAGCGAACAATGCTAGCCCTTTGTTGTGTAGCGCTCTGAAGTTGCGAGGCACCCGCTTGAGAACTGCATCGTAATGATCGATCGCTTCGCTGAACTGCCCGTGTTTGAACTTGTCGTCCGCTAGGTCAACGACCTGCGTAACATCCTCTTCTTGCAGCATCTTCTTTTTTTTTGCTCGACTTTTAAACATCGAACCTCACTCCGCACGTTATCGTGCTAGTCGCTGCGTGCTGCCGCCATATCCCCCTCAGACACCGTATACAGAACGGGAGATCCGCACACTATAAATACTACATGATGTTCTAGAATATGTGTTTGCACGCCCGTCTGGTTGTCACACGCGCACGGCAACGAGCGAATACGTCTTCTTAACTCAATTAGAGGCGTCGTCGACCGAGGTGAGATACAAACGAATTTAGGTTGGTTTAGAGAGAAGCACGCAGAAAGGGCTGTGATGCTTTTTGTGGTGTTTGTCGTTGCTCTCTACCTCCGAATTAGACTGCCGTACGCCAACTCGGTACAAGCCGGCAGCATACGCATATCGGATTTTGATCCTTACTATCACCTTCGGATAGGCGAATTTACCGTACAGCATTTTCCAAACGTGCTGGCCTTTGATCGCTATGTCGATTATCCTAACGGATTTTGGATCGGGTGGCCCCCACTTTACGATTTTTTGGCGTCGGCGTACGCGATGGCAGCGATGGCCCTGTTTCACGTGGACTATCAAGTAGGCGTGGCAACGTTCCCCGCGGTCTTAGGCGCTTTAGCGATCTTGCCCGTATATTATATAACGAAGCTCGTCTTCGACTGGAAGGCAGGCATTGTCGGAGCGGCGCTTCTGACGGTTATCCCAGCGAATCTCTTGCGTTCTATGGTGGGCAATCTCAATCACCACGTCGCTGCGGAAGTGCTCTTTCCCGCGCTCTTGCTGCTGTTTTTTATGCTCGCTCTGAGGGGCCACCTCACGTTCCACAAGGTGCGATCTCGAGCATTTGACGGTGAAGACAAGAGAACGCTGCTCTACGCAGGGTTGGCCGGCGTTTTTGTGACTGCGCTTTTGTTGACGTGGCTCGGCGGTTTCTTGTTTCTCGGCATTATTGGCGCGTTCGCCGTCGTGCAGTTCAGCATCTACCACTGGAAGCGCGTGCGATCCGACAATCTCACCATCGTCGCTGCAACGATGCTTTTGGTCTCACTCGTTACGATCCTTCCGGTGAGCCTTACGAGCCACTTCGGAACGACCATTGATACCCTACACTTGTCTCTCTTCCAACCGCTTCTGCTGGCGCTTCTGCTCGTCATCTTCGTCCTATTCGGACTGCTTGCTCATTATACCAGACACATGCGGCGTGCAGTCTACCCTTTGGTGATCTGTACGCTCCTGGTTGCTGGAGGCGTAGGCTTCTATCTCTTGAGGCCTGACCTTGCCGTAACTTTGTTCAGTGGCTACGGATTTTTTACGCAAAGCGGCGTTTTGCAGACCATAGCGGAGGCGCAGCCATTGTTCAGCGGTCAAGGTGGCTTCCAGCTTAACACCGTGGCAAGCTATTTCCAAGTTCTGCTGTTTGTCGCCCTCATCGGTCTGGCCGTACTCGGATATCGCGTGTATAAAAAGCAGGACGAGGCCGCGCTATTGCTGCTTGTTTGGAGCATTTTTGCTTTTGCAATTACTGTCATACAAACGCGTTTTACGTTTCTCTTATCTGCAAATGTCGCGATCCTTTCCGGGTTCGTGATAGTATGGATTATGGATGCGTTGGTTGGCAAAGCGTATGGCACGTTGTTAGACGTCCGCGATGCGAGTGCGCTCCCCCAGCTCTTTGGCCGTGAAATAAAATACACACAACTCCTTGGGGTTTTCCTCGTTGTAATCGTTTTGCTCTTGCCAAGCATTAATGTGACCGCATCTTATGCAAAGAGCGTACCAGAGATTTCAAGCGACTGGCACGAATCGCTGCAGTGGATGAATGTTAGCACAAATTCAACGTCGAACTACAATGTGAGCTCTGACCAACGACCAGAATACGGCGTGCTTAGTTGGTGGGACTATGGGAACTGGATCATCTTTTTTGGCCACAGGCCTGCCGTTGCGAACAACTTCCAGACTGGCGTCAGCGACGCCGCGCAGTTCTTCACGAGCCAGAATGAGTCCGACACCGTAAGCATCGTCCAGAACCGTAACGTCAAATACGTGATGACAGATTATGAAATGGCAGACTATCAGGGCAAGTTTCAGGCTATAGCGCTTCTCTCAGGGAACGGAGTTGACACGTTTTTAACCACACAGGCTCAGCTCGACCAAAGCGGAGCGGTGACTCAGCAGGTCGTCCCCAGCGCCGCGTACTACAATACGACGGTCGTTCGATTGCAGTACCTGGATGGCAACGGCTACAGTCACTATCGTCTAGTCCACGAATCTCCATCGTCCGTTGGCACGCTCGGCGGAACCGAGATCAAGGCTGTAAAGATCTTTGAATACGTCAACGGTGCAAATATAACAGTTCGCGGTAACGGAAATGCAACGCTATCGCTGAACGTTACAACAAACCAAAACCGGACGTTCAACTACACGCAAAGCGCCGTCGTAAACGGCACGCACACCTTTGTCGTGCCTTACTCGACAAACTGGACGTCCTACGGCATGCAAACAGGCAATGCCTACAACGTGACCGTCGGAAACTCCACGAAATCGATTGCTGTAAGCGAAAGTGACGTAATCAGTGGAAAAGAGCTTAGCCTGAGCTTTTGAAACAAGCCAAATCGCTCCAGCAGATCCGTCGGGATTGCTCGTTGCGTGATCGGCTCTTTCGACAACTGCAATCTGTGAGGACCTGGTTTCGCCTATTCAACGTATCGGATAGCCTCTGCGGGTGATGCTCGTGAAGCGTTTCTCGCCGGAATTATCGTGCATATTATGGCGGCCAAATAGACGGCCGCAAAAACCAGGGCAAGCTGGGCGACTGGTACGGTAAATGGTGCTCTCACGGATTGATTCAAGCTGAGATAGATAGCGCCAGAGACGGCGAGCCCTGTCGACAGCCCGACGAGCACGGCTAGAGTGATTGCTAAGATCACTTCAAGTATGAGCGACTTTTCCACGCGTCCTCGGGTAAAACCGATGGCCCGCATTATGCCGATTTCTTGGCGCCGTTCAATTGCTGATCGCGATGTGATTACGCCTACCGACGCCATTCCAATGATTAGTCCGAGGCCGAGACAGGTCGCCGTGAGCTGAAACAGAAACTGGGTCTGTCTCATCATCTGCAGCAGCTCATCACGTATCAGAAATGCGTTAATGCCCGCTATTTTGTAGCCCTTTTTGAGGTCATAGCTCAGGTCAATAGGTTTCATGCCGTTCTCCGACTTGATGAGAAACAAAGTGTCGCCCGTAATCGCGGGATAATACTGCAGCATTTGTTGCTTGCTCATAAATATCCCGTGGAGGTAGACTTCATCCAGAACGCCCGCGACGATCTTTCGCGCTGTCCCGTTTGCTGTTGCCACTGAAACGACGTCGCCTGCCTTCACTTGAGTGGCATTGGCGCCGTAGAAGTAGTTCGAATCGACCACGACATAATGCGGATTGTTCAGAGCGTTCCAAACGTCCTGAGACGAATTGAAGCCCGTCAAAGTGTCTTGGAAGCTATACTGCGAGTGCTTGGAGAAATTCGCATCAACTCCGTAGATCGCGCCTTCCCCAGATCCTTGATAGTTCGGTTGCTGATCATTGATCGTCATCCCGGTCACGTTCGTCGTGAAAAGTCCGTCGTAGTAGTTGATTTCTGACTCGTTCAACAATGCAACCGGCGCCGTGCCTGACTGGCCTGGGGTGAGTGACTGTACTTGCAACATCGTCAAGTTTGCCAAAGGCGTTGTTGTCGTCACCCGAATGTCATATCCGCCTGTCTGCTTTTCGATATCTGGATGATATACAGCTGCCGTCACCGAAGTGAGAACGACAAGGAAGATGACAACGGACACTATAATGACCGTCATTCTGAACTGGGATTTTTTTTGCAGACTGTAGGCGATGGCTAGCTTTAGCGAAGATTGAACGCCTGCAAATCTTCCCAACAACTTGGCGACTCCGCGCAGCCAGATGCTAGCGTTAGCCAGCACCACTAGAAGCGTCCCAATCAACAAAAGGGCTCCTAGAGCAGCAAAAACAAGCGTCGACGTAACATCGCCAAAATTTGCAGGGTTTGCCACGGCATTGTAGGCCGCATAGGTTATGAGAAGCGCTCCCGACATCGTCAGTGCTAATCGACGAGTGGCTGCCTGCTGAACGATCAAAGCGAGGCCAGCAATAGCCAAAATCGGGGCTACAACGTGGACGACAATGATATCCTTCGACGTCGCATACGCTGCCAGGCCACACGCCACCAGCGCAATCCCGACTAGAACGGTGCCGATCGGCCTCTGCGACTTGTTCATGGATTGCTCGGTATTGTGAATCGCTCCTGCGATGCTCAGCCGGCTGATTTTTGAAGCCGACAGCGTTATGGTTACTATAGCTATAAGCACGCCCACGAGGAAGGCAGCAACCAGATCTGAGAAATCGTAGTGCAGCACGAGGGACGTTCCCACAAGATTCTCTCCATTAAATGCAACGTTGAGCACACTGAGTATACAAGCTCCGATGCCCACGCCTAGGACAGAGCCTATCGCCGCTGCCAACAACGCGGCAATCGTCCCCTCAAAGAAAAAAAGCAGCACGAGATGCCTTCGCTTCATGCCTATTGCGCGGGCCAATCCCAGCTCGTTTTTACGTTCTTCGCCAAGGGTGACAAAGACGTTGACGATGAGGGTGCTGCTTGCTGCTACCGAGAGAACCGCAAGCACCATTAACAAGTTTGAGAAGAGGGCCCCTTCTTGTTGAGTAGCGGCCAACGTATCCTGCTTGACGGCCTTAACGTCAAATCGCTCCGGCGAATCTGACAAAGCTTTGGCCACGAACTCTGAAACGTCGTTCGATTTTGCTACCCCTGATTCAGCGGTGCCTAGGTTTGAAATTCTTATTTCGTTGATTTGGCCTTCGTTTTGAAAAACGACCTGGGCAGCGTCGAGCGTCACAAAGATATTCTTGTTTAACCCGTACAGGGCTTTTCCTTCATCTTTTGCAATGTACTTCACCGCGAACGTGTAAGCCTTAAAGGAGGATTCATTTCCACCGTAATAGATTGTCAGTTTGTCGCCTTCGTGCGCATTTAGGTCCTGAGCGAGCTTATTGTTGATCAGGGCTTCCCCACCACGTAAGTCGCTCGCATTAGTTTGCGTGTTGTTGAGTAGCGTGAACTCCCCAAATTGGGCATCGGCGCTGAAGTTCAAACCGACCAGAGTTACTTGTGTCGAGGTAATGCCACTGGTCACATCATCTACTGACGGCACCTGCCCATACAGGCTTGGAGATAAGCCCTCGGTGTTATTAGTAACATAGGGATCCGCAGCAAGCTTTTCGTAAACGGAAACGTTGAACGGTTGACCGTTCATTGTGACAATTTCGTCAACGTTGCCGAGAGCATCGTACGTGGCCCTTACTGCCGCATAATTGAGGCTATTGCTTGCGACCAACGACCCCGAGATGATTGCGGTGCTTATGAGAAGTGCGGCGATAACAATGGCCGCATTTTTCGGACGTCGCGCAAGGTTTCTCACGCCGAGTGTGAACATTGCCTTGTTCTTGACTGCTAGCAGCGTCACAAATAGTAGGAGTGCAGCGACCATACCGAGAGGAAGTCCTGAGTACATCTATATTCCTCAATCTGTCGCTCGGTCAGCTAGATCGAAGTCGCAGCGGATTCCGAGAGAATGGCCCCGTCTTTCATATTGATCAACCGGTCGGCAGTCTTTGCGACGGACGGATCGTGAGTCACAATGACAAATGTCTGTCGATTAGTCTCATTGAGTCGTTTAAGGAGCGTAGTGATCTGATCGGCGCCTGTTGAATCTAAGTTGCCCGTTGGTTCATCAGCCCAAATGATTGCAGGCCGATTGATGAGAGCGCGTGCGATCGCTACTTGCTGTTGTTGACCGCCGCTCAGTTCAGATGGCTTATGGTTTGCCCACTCGCGGAGTTCGACGTTCGAGAGCATGTCCAAAGCCTTGGCTCGTGACTCTTTCTCGCTGCTGCCGGCGATCAGGAGTGGCAGCTCAACATTTTCGACTGCAGTCAATACAGGGAGCAGATTAAACGCTTGAAAGACGAATCCCATTCTCGTTGCACGATATTCTGACAGCTCATTATCGTTCATCTGGGCGAGGGGGATTCCTTCAATCTTTACGACGCCCGAGGTTGGATCGTCGAGTCCTGACAGGCAGTTAAGGAGGGTTGTCTTACCGCAACCGCTGGGACCCATAATTGCCACCATGTCGCCCTTTTCGATTATAAGGTTGATATCTCTGAGCGCGTGGACTCTTACCCCGTTCAATTCGTATATTTTGTGCACGCCTTGGGCTTCTACCATTAGCATGTTGGACTCCGCTTGTTTCTGTCGCGCTGGTTTTGAGCAGTGCCTACGAACCGAACATAAGCGAGCACAATAGTGCTTTAGGCACGCAGCGCTATTTGCACACTCAATTCATAGGTAATTAATTGAATGCTTTATTTAGAGCTGCCGGCAAGCGCCTGTAACTTATAAATATTATCGAATTATACCCCGAAGTACGTCTCCAGAGAAACTACACAAGGTTACCTATGAAAAACGCAAAGAACCTCTGCGTGCCGTTCACCGAGGAACGTTGGAGCAATTGGCTCGAGTGCGCAAAGCAAAGCGACTACAAGAATATGGACGAGACAGCGACTACAGTCTTCGTCGAGATGGAAGAAGACGTTGTAATTGCGTGCTGTAAGCTCGTCAGAGGTTTTGAAATCGGCAAGCTCACGCGAGAAGAGTCTTTAGATGGCTTGCACAATATCGAGGCAATAACGGAGAAAAAAACCAACACAGGCGATGCGGAGCTAGACGATCTTATCGGATTGATCCAGGCTTCTCTAGTCGGGGCTTTTGCATCCTTTGAAAGCTACGTCAAGGAGTCTTTCGCTGACAAACCGCCGATGGATGAGTTGGTCAGAGAAGCGCTCGATCAAGAAAAAAAAGGGCATTTTGACTTGGCACTTGCAATAGTCGGGAAAATCGGTGCGCGAGTGATCGCAGGCGAGGCGCTTCACCAAGAAACCATTGCAGAGTTGGAAGACAGTTACGTGGCTGAGTGGCTCGACGGTGTTGACTCAATATCTGCTGCCATTTCGAGCTCGATAGAATACGACAGCGGTGAGGAAACGACTTAGGGGCACGTTAAGCACGTTTTTGGGGCCCGATTATTAGCTTTGTCCGCGAACTACTGATTTGAGCAAGACTTCCGTTTTGCGCGCGACTGACTCCCATAGCCAGTATCGTTGGATGAGTTCAATACCTCGTGACTGCATTTTTGAGACGTCTCTGTCCGAAAGGTTCAGAAGCTCAGTCACGACTGACTTAATTGCGGTGCTGTCACCCATATCGAAAAACTTAATGACATCCGAGCCGCGGTCGACAAATCTATGGGCTCCGATATCGCTGGCAGCTACCAAGCAGCCCGATGCGAGACCTTCGAGAAGTGTCATTCCAAATCCCTCAACTGATGAAGCTGAAACGAGAACCCTTGCTCTTGCTAGCAGCGCCTTCTTGTCTGATTCTGAAACAGCACCCGTAAAACGTATGTTCTTGCCGCCATACTCATGTTCGATCTTCTTTCGCAGTTTTCCCTCGCCTACAACGAACGTGCTAACGTTCGAATCAAACAAGGCTTCGCACACAAGATCAACGTTTTTGTATGGAACGTCAAATCGAGCGATACAGACGACGTCAATATCTTTGGGCCCGGCTCGATATTCGTCTAAATATATCCCACATCCGGTGAGTCTGATTTTATGTCGTGGGATCCAGTATTGCAACGTTTCTGAGCTAGCCTTCGAGATCGTAATAACGATCGGGCAGCTTGAAGCGTAGTACAGGCATACCCTCTCTAGTAGACTTCCTTGGAGCCCTCTGGCGAAGCTGCCGCCCTGCAAATCCTGCCACGCTGCTACCCCGCTAGCGAAAGGCAAAGGTTGATAGACGTCGTAAACAAGCGGCACAACGGGCTTCTTGACTCGTCCTAGCAACGTCGACAACACCGGCACAAATGTCTGAGGAATGATGACGTCAAACTCCTCCGACAAGCGCCTCAATTCTCTTGACAGCCGCACAGCAAATCTGAGGTTTTCGGGACGTTTTGCGACGGTTTTTCCGTTATACACGCTGTGCACGGCAAATGGGAAGAGCTCCTTGGGATACCTTGCCTCCGGCATTTCTGACGTCAGCACGGCCACCTCGTTTTTATTCGAAAGCTCACGAGCCAATGCGTAAGTGTTGATTTCGCCGCCGCCCTGTATTTGAAGTTCACCAGCCACGTCGCAGAATGGAAAAAGCTCAGCGGTGAACAGAATCTTCAAGTTGTTGCCTCCACGGGTTGCTACAGCAAAACTTTGGGCTCATACCACGTGTATGTGAAAGACAGCATAACTTAATAAAGGTTATCAAGCGCGGGTAGTGCCTTAAAAATCGAAAGACCTGCAGTAGGATCCGCGACCTACGTTATGTCAACGAGTGATAGACGGCGCACAGTTTCTTGCATAAGTCGTTCCAGTCAAAGTGCGCCGCACTCTCTTTTGCGGCGAGGCTCATTTTCTTTTTATCAGCACGTAACAGTGCTTCCTTGATCGCCTCAGGGACGGGATCGACGACAAAGCCGTTAACGCCGTGATCGACTAGGTCTTGCGCGGCGTTGTTCTTTGCGGAGCTTGTGATGACGGGAGTGCCACACGCGAGCGCTTCAAGTGCAACAATCCCAAAACCTTCGCGACTCGATGGCAAGACCAAGGCGTTTGCCGCTTTTATTACTCCAATGAGCTCCTCGTATCTTAGGCTAGATACGAACGTGGCGTTTACTTTGAGCTCGCGCGAAAGTGCCGTCAGCCTTTTTAGCTCAGGACCGTCGCCAACAATGCCTACGGTCATTCCTTCCGGCACTGCCTGCATGAAGATATCCGCGTTTTTCTCAGGAATAAGTCTGCCTACGAACAAGACGTCGAATGAGCGCTCCGAAGGTGCGACAGAATCGATCCACTTGATGTCTGCGCCGTTTGGCACCAGTGCCACCGCCTTCGCTAGACCCGCGAGTCTTTCTTGAGTGCTTTTGGACACGGCGATTATTTGGTCGGCTAGTTTGACTGCAGCTTTTTCCGTAAACTCGCCGAATGCTCCGAGTCTGCCGAGGTATTTATACCAGTAGTCGCCCCAAAACTCGTGCCACGTAATGACAAAAGGCACACCCCTGAGCGTCGAAAAAGCTCGTGCAGGAAAACATTGTAGGTACGGAAATTGGCTGCAGTCGATGACATCAAGGTCGTAGTGGAGTATCGGTCGTAAACTGCCTGCAAATCGCAAAGCTTGCGCAATAGATCGCCGATCGCCTGCGTAAAGGCGCGACGGCTTGCAGATACCGTGTAAGGTCATTCCGTCCATTTCTATGTCTTTGGCGCCCTTCCACCATTTCATTCCAAAAACGTGCACTTCATGCTGGGCTGCCAAACGCCTTCCCATCTCAAAGATGCGTTTTTCTGCGCCGCCCTTGACGAAAGGGTATACTACGTCAGTTATGTAAGCTATTCTCATGAGGTTTTCTTATCTTCGCCGCAAGTTGGTCAAGACTATATCTGCGAGCAAGCCAAAAAGCACTATCTGCAAGCCTGTTAAAATGAGCAGAACAGACAGAATAGCTCCCGCAAAACGCGTAACAATCCCAGTATTGATATACTCAATGAAGATCCCTGCGCCGTAACCAAAGCCAATGAGAAGCAGAGCTAAACCGATCGGCAAAAAGATTACGATCGGATTGTAATCCCGTACCAGGCGAACGGTAGTGAACAGAATACTCAAAGCGTCTCTAAATGGGTCCAGTTTTGCCTGGCCGATTCTTTTTCTGTATCTAATCGGAACCTCAACCATGACCAGACCTTCTTTTTGTGCCTCAATGATCATTTCGGTTGCGAAAGGCATGTCAGGTGATTGAAGCTTCAGACGATCCAGTGCTGAGCGTCTGATTGCTCTCATTCCTGACTGAGAGTCGGTTAGCGGGACGTGATATAAGATTCGTACAAGGGCGGTGAGCATTCGGTTGCCGAGTGCATTTCTTCTGGTCATCGCTCCTTTGTCCATAAGAGCGAATCGACTCCCGATAACAAAGTCAGCGTTGTCGCGAATAGGCTGAAGCAGAGCTGGAATGTCATAGGGGTCATAAGTGTAATCGCCATCCAGAATGACGACTGTGTCTGTGTCTTTTGATATGTGCTTGAATCCTGTAATGTAAGCATCCCCGTAGCCGGTTCCGGTTTGGTGGACGATCTTTGCTCCAAGCTCTGATGCTCTTAGTGCCGTTTCGTCTTGGGACTTGTCCACAACGATTACTTCTATGGTCTGTTGTTTTAGCGCGTCGAAGACATCGTGAAGGACACCTTCGATCGCCGGTTCGTCCATCGTCGGTATAACTACAGAAATTTTCATGTATGTCCGCTCACTATAAGCCGGCTAGGTTTAGTTTAGTCTACTATTTAACGTTAAGAACATATCGTTATCTATTGCTCTGCTGTCAATCTTCCTAAGTCAAAATAGCGGTTCAAGGGTGATTGCGAGCGAGCAGCAGTGGGCAGCCCGAGTTTAACGACGGAAGTTAAGTGTACGCTTCTACATCGGGCATCTGACAACCTGTCTGAAGAGCAAGAGCAATGGCATCGGTTTATCTGGAGACATATGGCTGTACGCTTAACCAAAGCGAAAGCGAAGAGATGATGCATCAGCTGGAAGGTCACGACGTGGCCAAATCGGCGCACGATGCTCAAGTCATCGTTCTAAATACGTGTATGGTTATTGAGAAGACTGAGAAGAAGATCCTGAAGCGGATAAGCGCCCTATACAAGCAGTTAGGTGATAGAAAGCTCATCATCAGTGGCTGCATGGTAGGGCCGCTCGGGGACTGGTTGCGGGCCATTTACCCGGGGTTGCAGGTTGTGCCGAGCGATCTTGTGGTATCGTACATAGACGCTCATTTTGCACGTGAGCCTGCGGTGGCGTCAAGATTTAATTTAACAGCCAAAGTGAAGATCGCTCAAGGATGTCAGGGAAGCTGCAGTTACTGCATCGTGAAGCTCATAAAGGGCCCTATCGCAAGTCGAAGCATCGAGGCTGTCACACGGGACGTCGAACATAGGATTCAGCACGGCGCGAAGCAAGTATTTTTGACAGCGCAAGACGTCGGAGCGTGCGGACTAGATAGTGGATACAGGCTTCCTGATCTTATCGAAGCTCTATGCGAGCTTGAACACGAATTTAAACTCCGTATCGGGATGATGAACGTCTCATCAATCCACGATATCGTCGAAGATCTGGTGCGAGTGTTTAAACATCCGAAAGTGTATAAGTTTCTGCACTTGCCGGTGCAGTCGGGTTCTGACAGGGTTTTAAAACGAATGGAGCGGGGGTATGCGGTGTTCGACTTCAAGCGCATCGTCGCAAGATTCCGTCGTGCGTATCGAGATATTACCTTATCGACTGACTTCATAGTAGGTTTCCCGACTGAGACGGAAGAGGATTTTCGTGCGACGATGCAACTACTGCGAGAGGTCCGCCCCATTAAGGTAAACATCACACGTTTTTCACAAAGAAAGGGGACCCCTGCTTTCGTTTTGGAGCCTGTCACAGGCAGAGTAACCAAAGAACGATCGCGAATGCTTACTGCAGAACACCACCGCATCGCTTATCGGCGAAACCGTAAGAGTCTTGGAAAAACCTACGGAGCGCTTGCGGTCGAACGAGGTAAGAACGGAAGCACTATCCTGTATAGCGACAGTTATAGACCAATAGTTGTGGTGCATGAGTTGACGCTCGGGATTCGCTACGCGGTGCTCGTGACTAGAGCCACACCTACGTATTTGGTAGGTACGCTTAGCTGATTTTTTTTGAGAAAACAAGCCCGCTTCTAAGCTATTTTTCGCAAAAAAGCAATAGGATTTTATATCATAACGGTTGTGTATGTGTAATATGCAACGGCCTCGATATCAACTGAGAATCGACTGGATTACATTTATCTTAATATTTGTTATTTCCCTGGTTTTGTACTTGATCCCTTACCTCAGAGAGCTTCTCGTTATAGTAGCTATAGCTGCGATCTTGTACACATTCGTTAAAAGTCTATACTAGCTAAAGGCCTTCTATGCGGCGAACACACCCCCACTATGGGCTTTTTTAGCTTAAAGGCTGCATTGACTCCGGCGAAGGTAGAACTTGTCACCTTCGTAAAAACCGCCATGCAACCGTGATTTTAGAACCAAGGACGGCTACATATGCGACTTCTGCTAATGCACGTTGACTACATTGAGTACCGGGTCACCAAGGCTAGCAAGCATGCTGAAGATCTGGAAGACTCGCGCAAACAGGCGCGAATGGAGGAGGCCCTAGTCGTGTTCGTCGCTGCAGAACGCAGTGACGAGACGAGCATTGACGAAGTGGCAGCCGATGCCGTAACTGCAATTTGCGACGTCGCGACCAAGGTAGCCACAAAGAGGATCATGATCTATCCCTATGCTCATTTGAGTTCCGAATTGGCGTCGCCTGAAACTGCTGTCAATATCTTGCAAAAGATAGAGTCTCTACTTGCCGGCTATGAAGTACAGAGAGCGCCATTCGGATGGTACAAATCGTTCAGTCTGAAGTGTAAGGGGCATCCTTTAGCTGAGCTATCGAGATCTATTCACCCAGAGGCAAAACCAGAGAAGAAGAAAGTCGATAGAGAGTTTTACGTGCTCGATCCTAGTGGCACGTTAACTCCGGCGACTGCATTCCACTCATCGGACGCTGAATTCCAGGACATTATTAGTTACGAATTGGGACAACACGCTCTCTACAGCACGGACGTGGAGCTGCCCCACATTAAGCTGATGAAAGAGAAGGAGCTTGTCGAGTATGAGCCGCTGTCTGACGCAGGACACCTTAAGTGGCTGCCTAAAGGAAAGCTAATACGCGACCTTCTGATCGACTATACTTACCTTTTGTCGGTGAATTACGGCGCCATGCCGGTCGAGACGCCTGTTATGTATGACCTTTCGAGCAGAGCGGTTAGTGAACACGCGAGTAAGTTTGGGGAGCGACAATATCGATTGAAAGCTGGTACGCGTGACATGATGCTCAGATTCGCCGCGTGCTTTGGCATGTTTAGCATGATGAGTCACATGCACTTGACCGCAAAAGACCTCCCGTTGAAACTCTATGAGCTTTCGACTTACTCCTTCCGCTATGAGCAGCGTGGCGAAGTGATCGGCCTCAAGCGTCAACGAGCGTTCACCATGCCCGACATGCATACGGCGTGCCGAGACATAAGCGAAGCGAAGGGGTTCTTCATAGAGCAGCTGAGACTCGGGTTTCAATCGGGTTTAGATCTAGAGATTGAGTATGAACCTATATTTCGCAGCACGAGAACATTTTATGAGGAGAACAAGACGTGGATCGAGCAGATGGTGCGCGAGTTTCAGCGCCCGTTCCTGATCGAACTCTTGTCAGAGCGCGTTCATTACTGGGTTTGCAAGTGCGATCTCGCAGCGTTGGATACCTCGCGGAAACCAATCGAATGTCCTACTGTCCAGATTGACGTGGAGAGCGCGGAGCGGTTTGATATAAAGTATTATACTGAAACAGGCGAAGGCTGGCCTATTATTCTGCACACGTCGCCGACAGGGGGGATAGAGCGAGTGCTTGGCTCGATCCTCGAAGCGCAGGCGCTTGAAAGCGTGCCCGCCCTACCTGTGTGGCTCGCACCAACGCAGGTAAGGATTATTCCGATTTCCGAAAAACATCTTCAATATGCAGAAGAAATATCAGGCGAAGTTCAGAACGCGAAGATTCGTGTCGACATCGACGAGCGCGATGAGTCCGTCAGTAAGAAAGTAGCCTCTGCTGGAAAAGACTGGGTACCATACGTCGTTGTCATAGGCGAAAAAGAGCAGCATGAAAAAAATCTCACTGTTACGCGGCGCATCGGGGGGGCAAAAGAATCAATGTTTGTGAACGAGTTGATCGATGAGGTGCGCCGAAACACCCACGAAATGCCGTATCGGCCGTTAACTTTACCTCAGATGCTCTCCAAGCGACCAAAATTCGTTTGAATGCACTTGGTATGCCTCTGTTCTTTTAGTGTTGCTTGCGCCATCAGTCTGCCATTGGGTGTGCTGCTCAAGGCTTCAGAACGTGTCGTCTTGTGCGTAGCTCCTTCCCAACTTTAGTGCAATTTCTGCCTGTTTCAACTCACGTCCGAGATACCCTGCGTGGGGTGCGGTAGATACCAGTTCGAGCTCAAAAATGGCGTCGAGGACACTCTCTGCAGAATTGCCTTGGATTGTTGTTCCTGTGTCGTGCCGTGCAAAGATCGCCCCGTCTTTGATACCGATCACGAAGTTGCCTGAAGGGTCAGGCGTCCATTTCGCAGGATCGAAGTCCTTTGCGTTAAAGACGTTTCTGCTCGTGACTGCATATTCTGGTCTGCGCCTGCGTTCTTTCAGCATGAGAAGATCAATACCTAGATCCTTAGGTGAACCCCTTTTGAACTGCGTGAGCTGCATCATCTCAGCCGCGATCTTAAGTTCTCGCACGCTACCTTTTGCTTTGTCGCTGTGCTCAGGCGTAAAGAGTATGTTAACCCCAAGCTCCATAGCGAAGCCCGCGAGCAAAGCGTTAGCGCCGACCGAATCAGCTTCCATGAGTTCCACGATGTTGCCCACGCCGAGAAATAGTGGCACACGGCTGAGAGATCGCACGCGGCGGTACTCTGCCAGTGAATCGGCAGCTCCGACGCCAATCGGATATAGCACAGGATCAGCAATGATTTTCCTAATATGGTAGCTGTGTGCGAGAGCTACGGAAGAGCACACGTCGCCGTTGTGCGGCAACACTACAGTGGCAATATCTTTCTTTGCAACTAGAGCGCCGATCTCGCGGGCGTTTTCTGCCGTAAATGAGAGAACTAATTCTGCTCCAGCGTCTATTGCAGCGCCTATAAGCGCCGGATCTAGGCTGTCAACGCTCATTGCGACGTTGTGCGGACTGGTTACTTCTTTGACATCGGCAAAGGTCTGCTTCACCTCGCGCTCTGTGGTTCCAACGGGTATACCGATATCGATGATATCAGCACCGTTTCGTATATGTTGCTGAGCGATGCGTTTCGCGTCTACAAAGGGCGCGTCTATTATTTCTCCGAGCACCTTCATTCGAGAATTGCCGCCTATTTTTTGGTCGCGAATCTTGAAATCATAGCTGGCGGATCTCTCGAGCTCCTGCAGCAGTCTCAAAGCGTCATTCTTGCGTTTTTCCAGAATGATGCGATCGGCCGACTCACTAAGCGACAAACGAGATTCATCAAGGGAATCGAGCACCAAGCTGAGATCATACGCTTGCTTCGGGCCCAGAGCAATTTCAACGTTTAGCTCATCTGCGAGAGCACCAAAACCGGTCGTGTTAGAAGCACCAGGAATCAAGACCACATCGTACGCTCGAGCCCGCCGTCCCACGTGCTCGACGTACGCTTTCTTCAACAAAAAAGGCGTCATCAGCGCCGCAATGTCGATATCTAAAACAAGTACATCTGCAGCTGCGCCTACAGTCTCTTTAACGACTCGTTCTGCGCAGCGACCGGTTGCCACTAGCACTCGTGCAATAGGTTTTCACCTTCAACTACATATTCTTAATATATTATATCACAATTACTGATGGCATGCGGCTTGACCTGCACATTCACTCGCAATTTTCTCCTGACTCAAATAGTACAGTCGAAGCGATACTCAAACAGGCGCAAGAAGTTGGTCTTGACGGTGTGGCGATCACTGATCACGACTCCGTTGAGTCTTTTTTTGCTGCATCGGAACTTGTTGAAGATCTCGGACTAGATCTGACCATATTACCTGGTGCCGAGGTTTCGACCAGTGAGGGCCATTTGATCGCATTGGGAATTCGCGATCTCACGCCCCCAGGCCTATCTGCAGTTGAAACTATCGAGCGTGCTCACGATGACGGCGGAATCGTCATCGCGCCTCATCCATTCGCATTCTTCAGACAAGGTATTCGAAATCTTCGAGTCAAACGGCTGGACGCTGTGGAAGCGTTTAATTCGCGATATCTCTTTGGGTACTCAAATTATCTCGCGACCCGTTCCGCTCGAAAGCTGAACCTCGGGGTAACGGGAGGAAGCGATTCTCACAAAGTAGAGACGGTCGGTTTTGGGTATACTGAAGTGAACATTGGAGACGACGCCGGCGTGCAGCAGATACTGCGTGCTATAACGGACGGGAGATCGCAAGCAAACGGCCGTGTATCGCCGCGCCTGCGATCAGTCAGTTATTCGCTCAAAGCACGAATCGTGAATCATAGAAATAGTAGGTAAGTTGCGCGCCAAGATGCCGAATTAGAGCTTATGCGTCGTGACGTGCAGATCAGAACATTGCCCAAAGCGCGTCTTTGAGCTCGGTAGGATCGTTGAGAACCGTGATTCCTGAGAGCTTTCTTAGCGTTTTGACGTTATTTTTATCGATTTCACGTACCACCAGGTTCACCGTCCCTCCCTGGATCGCATCATAGTCGCAAACATCCTTACACAGCCCGCAACCATTGCATCGAAGGTAGTCGATTTGCTCGTCAATGGCGTCGTTTGGGCACGCTCGTGCACATTCGCGACATTCAGTGCAGAGGTCCCTATTTATAAAGTAGGGCACAGGACTTTTGATACTGCCTGCAATATCGACCGGAACAATGAAAACCGAAACACCGGCTTTCACTGCGTGTGCGGCTGCATTAGTGACCAGTGAGTCGGCAATGCCGTGGGCTATCTTCGCAACCGTGTTAGAAGTAGCTGGGGATACAAATAAAGCGTCGTAGATGCCGCGTGAGAAGCGACCGGTTTTAGGATAGCTCCATCCTTGCTCTGTTTCGAGTATGATCTCTTCCATGTACCTGCCAGGGGAAACTGCCGGCAAGTCCTGAAAAAGCCCGTACACGCGTGCAACCTCTTCTGCTGCCCTCGAGACAAACGACGTAATGTTCACGCGATCATTATGGCTTCGCTTGAGTTCAACGAACAAGTCAAAGGTATCTTTCAAGTAATGGCCGGCACCGGTAATGCCCCACGCAATTTTCACTATTTTCCTCCAATGGCTGCGACTCGATTGAAATGCTAGACCTGCGACTTATGCCAAATGTTCTTTCAGTAGCTGAAATGCTTCTAACTCCTGTCTTCCGCCGCACTTTTTAACGATACTCTCGTAGTGGGCTACACGTTCGAGGTATTTTGGATCTTTGAGCGTTCTATACCGTGTTGCTAGAATCGTTGCTTCAAGTACCGCGTAGAATGCTCTGTTGATAGATACTATCGGCCTCTGTAGAACAACAGACCTCACCGGCAAAAGTTTTACGAGAGCGCTCTTTTGAGTCGGTTTCTCTAGAATCAAACACTTAAATTCAACCCATGCGTACGCTGCTTCGAGAACTGGCGCCGCTTCATCTGAGCGAAAAAAGGAAGGATCAAGATCATCAAAGGCCGTCTGTACGTAAAGCAGCGGGTCTAGAACAAAGTTTGCAACCAACTCACGATTCTTTTTGACGTTCAGAAAGGTGTGGCTATCTCTGTAAACCAAAGTGTAGAGGAAGTCGCGATTTATAATGCCCATAGGAGCCGCATTGGGCTGATCATTGCGCGTGGTTGCTATGACCTCTGAAATCCCCTCGCGAAATTCTATCTCCATCAGTACCTAAACCCTCCTAAGAGCGTGACGAACAATGACCCAATCACGAGATCCGCTGTCGTGCCTGGGTTGATGCGCCGCGCGATAAGCTCTTTGTCAAAGTCTTCAATATTGCCGTGTTTCAACACGTGCGTCGCCTTTGCCGAAACCTCAAGAGCTACCGTAGAGCCAAATTTCTTAGCCACGAGGGTGTCGGGCGCCTCGCTAAGAAGGCGAAGGAACAAGCACACAATCGACTCGTTTAAGTTACGTCCCGATTCTTCGAACCGTTTGAAGAGTTCCGCGCCACCAAAGGTTCGCGGGAATCCCTCAATCCACTCTTTAGCTATCGTATCGTTTGAGCTAGATATGTCCATAACATCGAGGAGCGTCAGTTGCTGCTTTTGAATAGTGTACACTGATTCGGGATCATTTACGTCAAGGTAATGCCGCTCTTGGACGCGGACGTCAATGCTCCGAAACGATTCGTAAAACCGTACGGCGTCCACAGTTGTAGTGCGTCCCACTACTTCTATTACATTTGTCCTAAGCTGACCTATCGTGCTGCTTCTGCTTGCCGCAGCACACAACGGGATCAACAGAAGAATAGCACCAAAGTGGCAGTTTCCTGCTCTTTGCCACGTAGCGCTCGCCTGCACGGCGTTTAAAATCAGATCGCCAATGTGATGTCCCTTTGATGCTGCTTTTCTGAACACAGGAAACATGCCCACAGACGACCCGAGGAAATGCTCGTAGGTTACATCTTCAAAGTCGTGTGTTCTGTCTACATTGCCCGGCTTTGGCGTCGCGGAGACCTCGAGCAACATCGCAAGCTCCGCGGAACCGGCTATAAAGTCTGTTTCGTACATGTTGAAAAGGCGTCTCACTCAAGATTTCGACAGCTGAGGAATGCTTCCGCGAGCTGTTTTTTGAGTTGCATGTACTCAACGTCAGAAAAGCCTAGGTCCTGCAAACTGCTGTCTCTCCAAGGACAAGGCCTCGTGATCTTGCAGCACCAAACCATGCTACCGAAGCACGTATCTGGCCCTGCGCCGAGCTTTGTTCCCTTGAAGCTCTCTTTGATACGGACATATTCTTCCTTCGTGATTCCTGCTCTTTTCAAAACGTAATGGAGCGGGCAATCCTTTACAGGCATGCAACAATACGTCAACCCTCGCAGGTCTCCACCGGCACAGATGTGTTTTGGTGCGTTATACCACCCAACTGTTTCTTGATATGATTGAACTTCAGCCAGTATTTCCTGTAAAGCCGTGTCGCCGGCCATTGCGGCTCGGGCGACTGAAACGTAGTCTGCACCCATCGAGAACATTTTGTGGGCGCTGCTATAGTCCACAATGGAATTGTTGGCGATGATTTTGAGCGTGGTAGCATCTCGTATCTTCTTGACTAACGTGGGTCCCGAATCCATTGTGTCTATATGAATCACATCGGCACCTGCCCTGTCTATGGCCTTAGCGAGCTCGACATCGCCGACCACTCCTGCGCGAACCTTCACAGACAAAGGCACGTCCGTCTGTTTGATCTCCTGGATCCATTCGCCTAGCTTGGTTATATCTCGCGTCAGACATTGACCAGCGCCTATAGCTTCCATTTCAGGCTGCCTACAGTGCGCATTCAGTTCAAGAATTGCCCCTTTTTGATGAGTCAGTTCAGCGATTTCGAGCAGAGGTTCTAGCGTGGTCGATCGTGCATTAACTCCAGCTATTATCTCGGTCGCATTCATGACTCCAAGCTCGTTTTTAATAACGGGCATCGGGTCATCGTACGCGAATTCGCTTCGCCCTTTCTTAACTAGCTCTTTTGCGGCCTTGATGGTTGCCTCATCGAGATTATATCCGCCCAAAATTGCCAGCCCAGCGCTGCGCGTTATGGCAAACGAACTGTTCGTCAGTCCCGCGATCGAAGCGAGAACCAAAGGGTTCGGTATTTTGATGTCACCGATTGTCAAGTCAAAGTCCATCTGAGTCAAAGCAAAACCTCAGTCGTCTTATACGAAGTTAGTCAGGGCGCTCAAGCAATGAGCAGCAAAACGTCTACGTTTCACTATTGTGGTTCGCTGCTATTTAATCTTACTTTGCTGAGGAGTGCAGATCTCAATTAACGACTCAGCTATGCTGACCAAGTACTTGTAGGATTTCTGCTGCAAGTTCTTCGCTGTGCTCTCTGTCTAGCATGATAGTGTTTGCGCGCAGCACTTCGACCTCGCCGGTCAAATCGCGACGTGAAATGTCAAAGTCCGAATTGTCAACGATTAGGACGTCCAAGAAGTCGCTGTAGAACTCGGCAACCCCTACAGAGCTAACGGGAAGTCTTACAGATTCCATAAACTTGCGCGCCGGTCCGCTCACGGGCTCAGTCTGAATGATCGGACTGACCGCGACGACAAATCGCTCTTTGAGAGCTTCTCTAATCCCATTTACGCGAAGAATAGGCCCGATGCTTGAAATCGGATTCGAAGGCCCGATGACAACTGCATCATGCTCCTCTAAGGCGGTTTTTACTTCCCGTGTCATAGTGCCAGCCCCACAATTGACTTGGGAAACAGAGGGCCGCTGCTTGTGTTTTATGAGAAAATCTTGAATATGCATCTCGCCCTCGTCCGTTTTAAGTATCGTAGGAACAAAGTCGTTCGTCATTGGGAGGACTTTGGAAGACACACCGAATGAAGCGCACAGGAGGAGTATCGCGTCAGTCAACGTCGCCCCCTGTCGCAGGAGGTCGGTACGGAAAATGTGGGTCGCCCTATCAAGCTCGCCTATAGTGAGTGCCTCTTCGTGTCCGCGGCTGACTAGCGCTTCGTGGGTCAAGAAAGTGTCGTTCCTTATGCCCCACCACCGGTCGGTTGAAACTCCTGCGATGGTATAGATGACCGTGTCGATATCGGGACAAACAAGATTGCCAGAGACCCAAATATCGTCTCCAGTATTCGCGATAACGGTCAATTGTGTTTCAGGACAAAGGTTAAGCAGCCCGCGAAGCAACTTCGGACTGCCTGTTCCCCCAGATAGCAATAGCAACGCCTTCCTCCGCGTTTGTAGTAAGTTCCCCTCAGATAAATGCGTATGTCCGTTCCAGCCAAAATCGTCGCCCGATTGCGAGCTTCGTACCAGAAGTATTTCATGAAAGCTGCAACGGTTTTATCTAAGACATAGCTTCTTTTCGATGCCGCAAGTACCTCGTCTCAAACGGCCGTCTGCCTTCTTTTCTCGCATCCTAGGAAAACTGAGCTGACTTTGAGGACTCGCGGTCGGCGCAGTGGTTAAAGTTCTCACAAAGCAAGGGTCTGCTGCAAAAACAAGATCACCGTTCGACAGAGATCGTGTAGTTCGGGCCCTTAGCGGCTCACATCTTTGCCAGCACGGCTACAACTCGTAGGCTCGTCTATTTCTGCGAAAAAAGCGCTAAACCCAAAAGCCTTTAGGCTGTCAGTAAGATAGAACTAGAGAAGGCTGCACCGTGCTCATCCCACGGTGTCGGCGATTCAAAGACTTAAATCGCCAAAAAGAAACACCCAACAAGGAGTAAGTATTTGTTTCGTGATACCTTGGTTTTAACAAGAAGCGCAGTCTCAACAGATTTGAGGCTAGACGCAACTCATTTGGGTCGAGATTTGCTTGTCACGCTGGTGGGGGGCGAAGCGCACGTGGGCGCCGTCGCGTTGGGCGGATTTCACAAGCGGTCATACGCGTCAGTACTCACTGTGCCTGACCATCGGGATGACGTAATAGCTAAAGAAGCTGCTTCGCGAATTTCAAAAGAGCTGAATTGCAGCTGCGTCGTGATAGTCGGTATTCACGTCAGCAATGCGACCGAGCAGCAAGTCAGCCAGATTGTTGAGGCATCATTTACGCTTGTTAACGAACTTATCGAGGCACTCAAATGACGATAACAGTCGCGATTACCGGCGCGAGCGGAGTACAATACGGCGTTCGGTTACTCGAAGCCCTAAGGGATCTGCAGGTTGAGACGCAGCTCATTTTAACCAAGAGTGGCCAGGATCTTATGAGCATCGAGACTCAGCATAGTTTGAATTACGTCACTTCGCTGGCCCACCAGACATATGAAGAAATGGACTTATCGGCGCCCATTGCTAGCGGATCTCACATTAGCAACGGCATGGTGATCATTCCGTGCAGTATGAAGACGCTTGGAAGCATCGCACACGGCATCTCTTCAAATCTTGTGACGCGTGCGGCCGATGTGTGCTTGAAGGAAAGAAGAAAGCTGATATTAGTAGTGCGCGAGACGCCGCTTAGCGGGATTCATTTGAGCAACATGTTGAAATTGTCCCAATGTGGGGCGGTAATAGTGCCTGCCAGTCCCGGGTTTTACACACGTCCAGCGACGATCGGAGAGCTCATCGATACGCTAGTCGCCCGTGTGCTCGACCTGCTGCAATTAGATCATTCGCTTTCGCAACGATGGGGTGACTGAATGAGACGCTTTGTTCAGCAACTAATGGACTCTGGGCAACTCGAGGTCATAACGAAGACCGTTTCACCGATCTTAGAGGCCCCGCGTCTAGCTCACGGACGAGGACCAGTCCTATTCGAGCGCGTCGGCGGTTGTCGAGCTATCGTAAATCTCATCGGCTCACGCGCGCTACTTGCCCACGCACTTAGTGTTCACGAACGAGGACTCATCAGCAAACTTCTAAGCACGGCACCTAACGGAAAAACGACGGTCCAAAACTTTGCCTGGGATGTGGATCACACTCCCGATTTGAGCAAGTTGCCTATTATGAAGTTCTTCGAGCGAGATGGTGGACCGTACATCACCGCAGGCGTTCTGGTGGCAAAATATGGTCAAAGAGTAAACGCTTCCGTTCATCGCATGATGGTCATCGACGACACTTCGCTCGCCGTGAGGCTTGTTCCTCCGCGTCACGCATACTTGATGTATAAGGCCAGCGCGAAAAAAGCGGAGCCTCTAAACGTCGCTATTGCTATAGGCGTTGATCCCGTCACGCTGTTTGCTACGACAACGAGAGTGCCGTGCGGTTTTGAATTCAATTACGCTGCGGCACTGAAGGGCGAGGTGCAACCCCTTATCGAATGCGAAAATGGAGTCATAATCCCGCCCAGCGAAATAGTCTTGGAGGGGCAAATAAGCCCAACAAGAACGGCAAACGAAGGTCCGTTTGTAGATCTCACAGGCACTTATGACCTTGTGAGACAGGAACCAGTCATCGAGCTAACGAGACTGGTTTCAGTTAAGGATCCAATCTATCATTCTATATTGCCAGCCGGCGTCGAGCATTCACTTTTAATGGGCATTCCCTACGAGCCGCGGATATACAAAGCGTGTCAGGACGTCACGAAAGTCAAGAACGTGATATTGACTGCTGGGGGCCGCCACTATCTGCACGCTGTCATTCAGATAGAAAAACAGACTGAGGGGGATGCAAGAAATGTCATGATGGCAGCGTTCGGGTCTCACACGAGTTTGAAACACGTCGTAGTTGTCGACGATGACATTGACATCTACGACATGGCTGATGTTGAATTCGCAGTTGCCACCCGAGTTCGAGGGGATTTAGATATTATGATAGTGCCACGCGTTCGGGGATCGTCACTCGATCCGCGCGCGCGCAGCGACGGCACAACAACAAAGGTTGGCATCGATGCCACCGCCCCGCTGACTGAACATTGGAAGTTTGAGAAGGTTAACTGAAACGCGATTCACCGACCGGTTGCTCTGTTCTTGCGTGCGCAGTGTGTGGACTCGCGACGCAAATCGCGGCGTATGGCAAAACTTATGATTTACAAAACTGAGTCTTACGTGTGCGAACGATGCTCGTTGTCGAAGGTCAAACTCCTGTTTTAGTGCCGCGATTAGATCCAAATGCGTCGTACCCCCCTTCCTCGGCCGCGGTCTTTTATAACCCGACAATGGAGTTTGGCCGAGACATAAACGTCGCTTGCATGCAGACTCTCGCTGATAGTCAAAGCGGGAGAAGCGCAATCACGTATCTCGATGCGCTCGGCGCGAGCGGTATACGGGGGCTCAGAGTCGCAAATGAAGCGCACTTGGCAGTCACGTTAAATGATCACGATGACGCCGCATACAGACTTATCAAGAGGAACGCAAAACGGTTGCTGCTGAACGTTCACGTAAAGCACTCCGATGCAAACGCTTTAATGTCAGAAGAAAGGTTCGGCGTCGTCGATATAGATCCGTTCGGATCTCCGGCTCCTTTTGTTGATGCTGCGTGCAGATCCGCCAGCAAGATGCTCTGCGTGACGGCAACCGACACTGCCCCCCTAAGTGGCGCCCATTTCAACGCCGGCGTAAGGAGGTACTCCGCACTACCTGCGAACACTGAGTATCATGCTGAGACGGGAATAAGGATACTCATGGGAAAAATTGTTCGAGAATTTGTCAAATACGATAAATCTGCGGTTCCTGTGCTTGCGCATGCGACCGAGCACTACTATCGAGTTTATTTGCGGGTCGAACGAGGCGCAAGACTCGCTGATGCGTGTCTAAGCTCACTCGGATTTGTCTTCCACTGCTTCAAATGCGGGCATCGCTACGTCACGCCAGGGCTTGCACCCGTGCAGCGTTGTCAATGTGCGCTATGCGCCGCAGAGCCGGTCATTGCTGGACCTCTTTGGCTTGGGCCACTCTACGATCAACCTTTCTGCAAGAGAGTTCTTACAAACCTTGAAAATGGCATTTTTGGAACCAAACAGCAAGCCTGTAAGACTGTTGAGTTGTGTCTTAATGAGCTTGATGTCGTAACGTTTTTTGATTACCATAAGCTATTGAAAGAGCTCAAATGCTCGCCGATCCCCATTGAAACGCTTATGAGTGGCTTACGGAGTATCGGTTGTCAGGCATCTAGAACCCATTTTTCAGGTACGTCAGTCAAGACAGACGCTGACGTGGCCACGCTGAAGGGTGTATTGCTCGATTTGTGTCGCGCAACCGACAAATAACGATTCAGCGACAACTCAGAACTACATCGAATGGGATCAGAAGCGCTCTTTAATGCAGAGGGTATTCTCACACGAACAACCGAAAAGGAAGTTTCCTTGGACTGTTGGATGCGCTGCGAACGATTACATTCCTAGGGTTTTCCGAATGACTTGGGTAAAAACGAGCGAGCAAACGAGGTACCAAATGAGCCACACAGGAAATCCCAAGATAACACCTTGAGTGTATGCGAGCGTTCCGAAATAGGGGAAGATGATCGTCGTCGGCACATATGAAGCTAGCTGCGGCGAATTGTACATGATGTAACTCAGCCAACCGAACAGCGGCAGCGAAATGATGAGTATGTATGGCATCGGTCGCATGGTCTGCGCCTGAACATCCATGCTAAGCTCCATAACTTCGGCACGTTCGGTCTCGAGCTTCTTGAGTTTGCCTTTGTCTCCTGCGAGCTGGGCTTCACGATAGACCTTCTGAAAGTCCCTCATCTTTGCTTGAGACCGTTTCACCTGTTCCTGATCGACGAATCGGTTAAGGAGAAGAGAAGAATAAGAGCCTGTGATAACTGATAGTATGAGGATCGTTATAAAAAGCGGCACGTTAAGGACGGTCACTAAACCTCCGAGGATGACATTCATCGCTTGACCAACGGGCATTCGCAAAAACGCATACGCTACCGTCATAGCCAAATAAAGGAGCAAGAGCCTCGTCATTACGCCAGTCGTGCTTTTTTGTGCCATTTCTCGCTCTTCCTTCTCGCGGGTCTACAAAAGAATTGCCTATGTCAGGTCCAACCGATCTAAACTGTAATCACTACTGTTCGATATGTAATAAATAGTTTTACGTGGGTTCGCGGGTGGTTCTGCAGTGCTCCTTACTCGACCAAAGCTTTCCGATCGAATCGCGTGGCTATCGTCCTTCAAGTCTCTCCCTTACCTGCATAGCACTTAGCGACGATATATATTTCAGCGCTCTGCTTTCTTGACGCTCGCGGATTAAAAGCTTTAACAAAGCTAAAATGAGCACCCACCTCGCGTGTGAACGTGTCAAAGAGATCTCCTTGGAAGACTTTTACTACAAAATTACCTCCCGTTTTAAGTACGCATGTAGCGATTTTCAAGGCAGAGCTCGAGATGTCGATTGACCGTGCGTGATCGAGGCCCCATACCCCACTAAGATTAGGAGCGGCGTCTGATATGACGACATCGACCTGACCTGCAATCTCTTGGATTTTTTTAAGCACAATTTCCGGAGCAGTAATGTCGGCTCGAATGGAGGTTACTCCTTCTAGCGGGGCGATTTGCTGTAGATCGACGGCTATAGCAGTTGCATTCAAATGGCGAATCACTTGGAGCCATCCGCCAGGAGCAGCGCCTAAGTCAACGACGACATCCCCCCTGCATACAATGCGGTACCGTTCTTGAATTTGCAGTAATTTGTAAGACGCTCGTGATCGATATCCTTCGAACTTCGCCTTTCGATAATAGTAATCTTGTCGCTTTTTCACGATGTCCTTCATCCTCGATACAAGTTGGGCACAGAACTAAAAAGCCTTATGCAACGCTCCGACCGCTTTTATATATCATTCCATCAATAGACGAATGCATCAATCTCAACTAATGAAAAAAAATCGCAGCTAAGATGAATCAACGTATGTGGATAGAGCTTAACGGGTGGCAGGCAAAGCTTAGGTTCTCAGCGTGCCATTTTATTCCGAACCACCCAAAATGCGGGCGCCTTCACGGGCACACGTATGCAATCAGCGTCAAGATCGTCGGTGCGCAGGTTGACGATTTTGTAATGGACTTTGAAGACCTTAAAGAATACGTCGGCGAGATCTGTGAAACGCTTGATCACAAGACGCTGCTCGCGTCTCGAGACGCGGACATACAAATAACAAATACAGAAACTGGAGATATTGCGGTTACGGTTGGAACGAGCAAGAAGCGCTATTGCTTCCCGGAGGAAGACGTTGTTATACTCCCCGTTGATTCCGTGAGCGCTGAAGATCTTTGTTCTTATCTGCTAGATGAGCTGTGCGACAAGCTCGATCTTAGCACAATAATAGAAGTAAGCGTGCGGCTTGACGAAGGTTTGGGGCAAGGTGCAGGCAGCGTTCGGCACTTTCCGCAGCAGAAAGGCGACTCGGGTCCCGGTTAGAGGCGATTTCAGTTTGTTCCTGCGCGTTTAGCCAGCGAATCAGGAACAGCAAGATATAAAGTTGTGAGAAGACATATAGGGTGTTTGGATGGTCATAAGGGAGCAGGATTATGTTTAAAGCTGATATTCTTGGAGAGACGCTGAAAGACGGCATCGAAGCACTGACCATAATCGTGGACGAGGCGCGTGTGCACTTAGGCAAAGATGGCGTTTATGCAAGAAACGCAGACCCATCGTATGTAGCGATGGTGCAGTTTGAGTTGTCGGCCAAAGCCTTCGAAAATTACGAAACCGACGAAGAGGTTGTCACGCTCGACTTGAAAAAGATGCAGGACATACTTGAGCTGGCTAATCGTACAGATGTAGTTCGAATGGCGGTTGACGACAACCGAATGGCCCTGTCATTTGGAGATCTCAAGTACACAATAGCCCTCTTAAGTCCCTATTCGATAAAGAAAGAGCCGAAAGTGCCAAAGATTGAATCTGCCGCACACGTCGTTATTACAGGGAAAGAGTTCAGGTGGGCGGTCAAAGCTGCGGGCAAGGTTAGCGATAATATAGCGCTTGGATGTGCAAATACTGATTTTTTCATGGAAGCGCTAGGTGACGCAGACACGATGCGACTTGAACTTTCGAAAGACCAACTTATAGACGTGTCGCGCACAGACGGCAAATCAGATGAAGTAAAATCACTATTTAGTTTAGAATTCTTGATTGAAATGTCAAAAGCAGTCGGAAAAGCCTCTGAAGTTTCCCTCGACATAGGCAAGAACATACCGCTTAAGGTTGGATTCGATTTTGCCGACGGGAACGGTTCCGTCTCTTATCTACTTGCGCCGCGCATAGAGCAGGAATGAAACAGTCGCGCGTCGTACTTGACCGACGCTAAAAGCATGGAGGAATATTTAGCTCTTTTTCCGTATACTTCTGCGGCAGCGCGCTACGTTGAAGCGTCTACAAAAACGTTTGAATCACTCTTGGCGGCCGGCGAGTTTTCAAAACGGATTCGCAATAGGGGTGTTGAGAGGGTAACCCGCGCGATCAGCGGTGATATTCCTGCATCGTCAATCGAGCGCGACGATTATGAGATTGAGATCTTCTCTTACGTTATGGCGAGAGTGCTGGTCTCGTGTATAAGTGAAACGCTTCTGATTCAAAGATACGCAAATGCAGAGGCACAAGACGCTTTTGACAATTTGCGACACGCTGACGAACCGTCTCAGGACGAGTATCTGATATCGTTGCTCGACGACTTTCGGATGCCGGTATCTATGGAGAACAACGCCTTCAAGCTGCATTTCACGGACTTCGTCAGATATACAGGGAGGCTGAGGGGCCCTCAATGGCGGCTCGTTAATCTCTTGAACAGGGGTCGTGTGACTCTAGCTAAAGGGGAGATAATCCAGATCCTAGCAGAGGCAGTGCGGTTGAAAGTGCTGAGCGGGTTGCCGCTGAAACTCAGCGGCAAAATGTGTGAAGAACTCGCGCCTTACACTTCGCCCTTGAAAGAAGCGTTCTCTCAAGTCTCGTTACGTCTTGTAGACTCTAGCCCCGTGGTCTTAGAAGCGTGCCCGCCATGCATCAAAGCTTTGCTTTCGCAAGTGAAAGCAGGTAGGAATCTGTCGCATCCTGCTCGGTTTGCATTAACCTCATTTCTAGCGAACGTCGGCATGAAAGCCGACGAGATCGTACGCATTTACCAGACGTCTCCAGACTTCGACTACGAGCTTACCCGTTATCAAGTCGAACATATTAGAGGGGCTTCTGGGAAAGACTATATCCCTCCAGGGTGTTCAACGATGGAGACGTATGGCAATTGCGTAGAGAGCGACGGCTTGTGCCAGCGCATTACTCACCCGCTTTCGTATTATCGAGTGCGAATCAAACGTCACGAAGGCGTGCAACCAAATCCACGGGAATGACCAGTTTGGTAGAGTTTTGCGACAATTCAGCTCTAACAATTGCACAAAGACTACCTTGTCTAGCGCAGCACAGCGATGGTGAAAGCACGTGAACGCGAAAACAAAAGCATTCCTCGAAAGCAAGTTTAGAGAGTATTACCATAACGCTGTTATCGGACTCCCCCCTAGATTCCGGAAACGAGAATGGGCGTTTGTTCTTTTTGATTCAGCTTATCCTAGGCTTGTGATGCGACGGCACAAAGCTTTTAGCTCGCAGAAGGAATTCCAGGCATATTTGGAGGCAGTATCTCCGGCTCATGTGTACTACTCAACAGCTTGTTATGCGTATCCTAGCGCCACACGTATGCAAGACAAGAAATGGGAAGGGGCAGACATAATCTTTGATCTGGATGCGGACAAGCTTTTATCGGATTTTGCGCCGTCGTATGCACGTATGCTGCAAGCAGTAAAAAACGAGACTGACAAGCTTTTGGATTTCCTCACGAATGATTTCGGTTTTGACTATACAGACTTCAGTATCGTTTTTTCCGGTGGTCGAGGTTATCACGTCCATTTGAGAGAGAAGCGACTTGCCACTCTAGGCAGTCACGAACGGCGAGAGGTTGTGAACTACTTGACCGGCACGGGTCTCGAGCCAGAATACCTCTTGAGACGAACAACTATTACTCCAATACCTGGCGACAACAGCTGTTGGGAGATTAGGATAAGAACGTGGATTGGTCGGTATTTCAAGCGCTTGCGCGAGCTTGACGCAGAAATGGCAATCACAGAGCTTGCCGCCGTTAAAGCCATTGGAAAGCGGCGTGCAAATGAGATTGTCGACATAATGTCGCAAGATTCTACGATCCAACCCTTGCTGCAAACGAGACTGATGCCACTAGCTGCATGGAAGAGTCTAATCAGGGAAGCCATCTCGCAGATAAAGGTAAGTATCGACGTACCGGTAACGGCGGACACGAAGAGGTTGATCCGGCTGCCCACGTCGCTACACGGGGGGTCTGGGCTTCGCGTTACACCATTGACGCTCGACGAATTCCGCCGTTTTGAGCCTCTACACGACGCAGTAGTCTTTGCCGACCGTTCTATTTCAGTGAAAATTCTTAAGCCCGCAATAGGTGAAATCAAGGGTGAAACTATTAAGGTTCGTCAAGGTACAACAGAGTTACCTGAAAACACGGCCGTCTATCTTATGGCGCGAGGGCTTGCTGAATATGAATCTCGACGACTTAAAAGTGATCAGAAATGAAGAGCGCCGCTCACGACGACTGACCGAGTTGAAGAATGATTTCTACTCTGAGTTCAAAGAATACGTTGATTCATTGAAAAACAGTGATGATCCTCAAAAACAAGACGAACTTGAAAATGCTTTGCGAGTCGCAGACGCGATTTATGACAAGCGTGTGGCGAAAATAATCAAGCTAGCGGCGCTCGCAGCAAAAGGATATAAAGAAGATGCTTCGCTAGCCTACGCTGAGGCTCAGATCTACGATACGGTTTACAGCGTATTTACCAATTATCGCGACTGCTTAGTTGCACAAAAGGAAGCCAAAGAAGGCGGTCGTCCTCAGTCACCCGCGGCCCTCCAAGCAGACGAAAACCCCAGAGTCGCTCGACCACTCCCTGAAAAAGACTCTTTTCGGGTGAAGCTTGACGATGCAAGCGTCAAACAGCCTCACGCGGGAAAGGGAAGTCAGCGCTTAATCGACTTCAATGAAGACGCGCAAGAGAATACGGACGTAAACGAAGCTCGCCACGACGAAAGGACTTTAATACGAGAACGCGAGAATATGAGATACCTCCAAGTGCGAGTTTTGATAGACATTCCAACGTTTATAGGGCTCGACGGCGAAAACTACAAACTTAGTGAAGGCGAAACAGCACTACTGCCGGAGGGCAACGCTCAAGCTTTGTCCGATCGCCATATAGCTATCATAGTCGGTGATAAACTTGAAGATGCCAAAGAAGGTCAAGTCGATATGTCCGGTGTGCAGAAAGCACACCATTCAAGAAGTTGAAAAAGTGCGCAAGGGGCGTGCATCGTCTTTGACGTGGATCACGCGCCAAAAAAAGCGGCGAAGCGGTATTGGTAATCTCGGCAAGTTTTCAAAGGTTCCGGGAGGGGATAAGCCCACCAAGCGAGTAAACCTCCGCTATCGCTGCACTGAGTGTAACAAAGCACACACCCGAAAAGGGTTTCGGGTATCGAAATTCGAGTTGGTGGAGGTGTAGATCATGAGTAAATTCCTGCGCGTCCGATGTGCGGATTGTGAGAACATCCAGATCGTGTTTGGCAATGCCTCGTCAGTTGTGAACTGCATAGTCTGCGGGCGAACCCTCGCGGAGCCGCGGGGGGGGAGGGCGGAGATAAGGACGCAAATACTTGAGGTCTTATGAGAAAAGCCTGGCCAGAGATCGGAGATTTGGTTGTCTGTACTGTGGTTAACGTCGTCGACTTCGGAGCCTTCGTCCAACTCGACGAGTACGACAAGAAGGAGGGGCTCATTCACATCTCAGAAGTAGCCTCGGGGTGGGTTAAATACATCAGAGACCACGTTAGAGAAGGTCAAAAGATCGTTTGCAAAGTTCTGAACGTCGATCCTGGCCGAAGCCACATAGATCTTTCGTTCAAAGACGTGAATGAACATCAGCGCCGCGCTAAAATTCAAGAATGGAAGAGCGAACAAAAGGCGGAAAAGTGGCTTGAATTTGTGGCGGAGGCAACAGGGGTGAATAAAGAAGCCCTTTACGATCAACTCGCTGACAAGTTTGGCGGTCTATACTATGTTTTCGAGGACGCTGCCACGCGGGGTCCAGAAGCTCTCACGGGACTTCAACCAGATGTTGCCGCTCAGATTGCGCTTATTGCGAAAGAGAATGTGAAAATACCGTACGTCTACATAACGGGCTATGTGGATTTGGCCTGCCCGCAACCGAACGGGATAGACGTAATCAAACGAGCTCTAAAAGCTGCTATGAAGTCTGAGAATGATGAAGTTCGCTTTGACGTAAGCTATGTCGGTGCGCCTCGCTACCGGATAAGAACAGTCGCCTTGGATTATAAAACAGCAGAAAACGCGATGAAAAAAGCGGCTAACGCAGCTATAGCGGTAGTCATCAAGGCTGGCGGCACTGGAAAGTTTCATAGGGAACTTCAATCATCATAGTATACTCACAGTTTAGCTAAACAGATCATGAAGCTTCGGAAATGCCACGAGTATACCTTTCAGGAAAAGTGCCCAACGTGTGGGCAAGCAACTACGACGGCGCGTCCACCAAGATTCTCACCAGAAGATCGATACGGGAGATACCGGAGAATTCTCAAGCGCGAGACAAGTGCGAGACCTAAGTGAGCCTTTTGATTAGAGTGGCATAATTTCTCGGGAAGAAATGGGATCTAGATGAAGCGAATAGAAGTCAAGCATATTAAGGACGTCGAATTAGAAAACCCGATTCTAGTTGAGGGATTGCCCGGAATTGGACACGTCGGAAAACTGGTCGCTGAACACATGATAGATGAACTTGGCGCGCAGAAAATAGCAGAGGTATACTCCTCGCATTTTCCACCGCAGGTGATCGTGCTTGCCGACGGATTGGTTAGAATGGTCAGAAGCGAGTTTTATGCAGTTGAGAGCGAGAAGCAGGATTTGTTGATCCTCGTAGGGGACCATCAAAGCGCGACAAATGACGGCCACTACGAACTGACTGACGCGTATCTGGACATAGCGAAGAGAAACAAGGTGCGAAGAATCTACACGCTTGGCGGCTATGGTCTCGGGCAACTTGTCGAGAGACCTGCGGTCCTCGGGGCTGTGAACAACGCAGCGCTGGTCGAAGAAATGAAACAATATGGGGTAGTATTTAAGGAGAACGAGCCAGGAGGGGGCATCGTAGGCGCTTCTGGATTGTTGTTAGGCCTCGGAGGCCTTGCAGGAATTGACGCAGTCTGTTTGATGGGTGAGACGTCCGGTTACTTGGTAGATCCAAAAAGTGCTCAAGCGGTATTGCGAGTCTTATGCAAGGCCCTTAGCATTGACATTGGCATGCGAGCGTTGGAAGACCGTGCTAAAGACATGGAAAAAATCGTTGCGCGGCTTAGGGAAATGGAACAAACAGGGATACACGAAGTGGCGAGCGAAGAGGATCTCCGCTATATACGCTAATAATCTCCGTTAAAAGGGACTGTGCAATCTTTGCTCTTACTGGAGCCAACCCTTTGCTACTTAACATACGCAGAAGGAGGTTAGCTGTGATTCAGGTCAATATTGAGAAATGTGGACATTGTGGCGCGTGTGTGTCAGTTTGTCCGACAAACTCGATAACGCTTATCGAGTCGTGTCTAGAAATTGCAGATACCTGTACGACGTGCGAGACGTGCGTAGCAATCTGTCCAGTCGGTGCGCTAGCTGTTTCCTGAAGAAGGGGGCGCGAGGGTGAAAGACGAATACGACGTAGTAGTAGTAGGCGCGGGCCCCGCGGGAGCTTATGCTGCAGCGACGGCTGCAAGCGAATGCGACGTTCTTTTGATCGAAAAGCGGCAGGAGATCGGGGATCCTGTACGCTGTGCTGAAGGCGTTTCAAAAGAAGGACTCGCGAAGTTTCTGCAACCTCAAAATAAATGGATTGCAAACAAAGTAACTAGCGCCCGCATATTTTCGCCTGATGGTACGATCTTGGAAGTATCCGAAGAACTCGCAGGTCCTGAGGTGGGCTACGTGCTTGAACGCAAGATTTTTGATCGAGATCTTGCTAAGCGAGCAGCCCAGGCAGGGGCCGATGTAGCCGTTCGTACACGCGCTACTGGAGTCATTAGGGAAAACGGGTTCATATGCGGTGTCAAAGTCCGGCACCTCGGCGAATCGCTTGAAATGCGAGCTACCGTGGTTATCGCGGCTGATGGCATCGAGTCACAACTCGCCCGCTGGGCCGGTATCAACACTACACTCAAACCCAACGATCTCGAAAGCTGTGCACAGTACTTAATGACAAATGTCGATTTGCTCGATGACTGTTGCGATTTTTATCTCGGTTCAGAAGCCCCCGGAGGCTACGCCTGGGCATTTCCGAAGGGACCTAAAGTAGGAAATATCGGGCTTGGAGCCCTCGCGAGCAAATTAGAGAGCAAGCACCCTATCGACTATCTGAACGCGTTTGTGGAAAGACACTTTGCTAACGGCCAACCAGTTGAATTGAACATAGGCGGAGTTCCGGTCAGCAAAGCAGCCCGCAAAACGGTGGGAGATGGCCTGATGCTCGTCGGTGATGCAGCCCGCCACACTGACCCCATAACGGGCGGCGGCATAATCAATGCTTTGGAAGGGGGCAGGCTCGCTGGCGAGGTGGCAAAGCAGGCGGTTCGAGTGCAAGACCCCTCTCTGAAGGTGTTGAAGCAATACGAAGCAGCGTGGCGCGCTTCTTTCGGAAAGAAACTTGAGAGAAACTATAAAATAAAGGATATCTTTGTCAACCTTTCCGATGCCGAGCTGAACAAGCTCATTCGCTCGTTGGAAGGCTTGCCTCTAGAGGACATGAGTGTTGCCGGAATAGTGAAACGTTTGATCTCCCGCAATCCGCGACTGTTGGCCGGGGTGCGTCATTTGTTTTGAGAGAACTCAGCGCGATATGAAGCTTGCTGGAGTGGATGAAGCCGGAAAAGGCGCTGTTTTGGGCTCTCTTTTTATTGCAGCGGTCTCTATTGACTCTTCAGCGCTGAAGTATTTGGATAGAATGGGACTGAGAGACTCAAAAGCGCTAAGTCCAAAGCGCCGCGAATTTCTGTCGAAGCGAATCGAAAAAGTATGCGCTGTCCAGTTGCAGGAGATTACGGCCCAGCAAATAGACGAACTGAGAAAAATCCTGACTATGAATGACATCCTCGTCAGGGGGCATGCTCAAAGCTTGCGTCGTTTAAAGCCCGATGCAGCCTTTGTCGACGCTGCCGACGTTGATGCAACGCGATTCTCTCAGCGCGTGAAGGAAGCGAGCGGGATAAGCAGCGTAATCGCTGAACACCATGCGGACTCGAATCGCGTCATCGTGTCGGCAGCGTCGATCATCGCGAAAGTTAGTCGAGATGCGAGCATCCAAGCACTCGAATACTCACTCGGCGTGAACATCGGCAGTGGTTATCCATCAGATGCAAAGACGATTGCTTTTTTGAAAAAGTGGTTGGATGAGCGTGGCGAATTACCACCTCAAACTAGATGTTCTTGGAAAACGGCTCAGGATTTGCTTGAGTTCGCTCTAAAAAGGGACCATAGCAGCTCGCAGTGAGGGGCAGGCTGCAGGTGCACCCGTCCACACAGACGCGCTATCTTAGCTTCTCAAGGACTTTTTCGAAAAAACTTTTTTCACCGAGCACGAAAAGAGACTCCTCTCGATCCTTATAGAAGCGGATCTCATCATCTTTGTGAACGGTTTCACTGTATTGGCCATCGACCACGATCGCAGCATCTTTTTCCCTTATTGTAACGACCACCGTGCCCTCATCATAGACTAACCACGGACGAATTGAAAGTTTGTGCGGCGCAAGCGGGACGATGAGGAATGCGTCCACTCGTGGATCTACGATCGGACCGCCGGCGCTCCTCGCGTACGCGGTTGAACCAGTTGGCGTCGCTACAATCACACCGTCTGCACGCAAGACATCCACCACGTGATCATCTACCTCAATACTGTACTCAAGTATTTTTGCTGGTCGTGAGGTGATGATTACTGCTTCGTTAGTAGCGGACGGTAGCCGTCTGCCATTCACTGAAATCGCTAAACGTGAGTGTGCGGAGACGCGGAAACCATCCAGCAGGTTCTCAACAACGCTGAGAGCCCTTTCGGGACTGACGTCTGCTAAGAAGCCGACCTTTCCGACGTTTATGCCGACTATTGGAATCGGGTGTCGAAGGTTTTGAAGGACGCGCAGAATCGTGCCGTCCCCCCCTACGGTCACTATCACGTCGGCGTCGAAGGTTTCTAGGGGCACTCCTTCTTGTCCTAGCGCGTGAGCGGTTTCATCGTCATAGATCGTCTGAGCACGCCCGTTCAGGTGGCGACCCATTTCCGCAGCTAAGTCGGTTGCTTCTTTGCTGTCGCATCTGGAGACGATTCCTATCCGCATCTCTACGTAAGCAAATCTCGTCGGTTTCTTGAATAGCGTGCGCTGCCGGACGCTCGGGGTTTAATCTAATGCGTATACATTTATATTTAATGCTCGTCTATTACCCCGCATGAAGGAGCAAACGGAAATAAGAACGCTCAAAGTCGGCCGTTATATCATAATAGATGATGAACCTTCTACTATAGTCAGTTTAGCAACATCAAAGCCGGGCAAGCACGGATCAGCCAAAGCGCGCATAGACGCGATCGGAGTTTTCGACGGGCAGAAGCGGTCAATTGTGCAGCCCGTTAGCGCTAAGATCTACGTACCTATTGTAGAAAGAAAAGGGGCGCAAGTTCTTTCTGTTATGGGAAACGTCGCGCAGCTCATGGATTTGAACGATTACTCAACTTTTGAGATCGAGATCCCTCCAGAATATGTAGACAAGCTAGAAGCGGGTAAGGACGTGACGTACTTGGAATCGATGGGAAAGCGCAAATTAGATATCAAATCATAAGTCCAACCGGAACTCACTTTTTGCCGCATGATATTTGCCGATTCAGGTTCCGATTACGCAAGCAGCAAGTACGTAATACACGGCATCTTGTTTGATGGCACCTCCTCGTTTAGAACAGGTTCCCGATGGGCTCCTGAAGCTATACGGAAAGCTTCTCACAACTTTGAGCCGTATGACTTTGAGTACGATCGGGAACTTTCAGAACCGCTAGTGCACGATATGGGCGATACCGAGTATGGTAACCTAGACGAAATGGTTAGCGATCTCGAGGCAACAACTTCTCGCTTAGTCAAGGACGGGAAAGTGCCGATAACGTTGGGTGGTGAGCACTCAATCACCCTGCCCTGCATAAAGGCCTTAGCGAGAGAAACGGAGCTCGTAGCAGTCATTTTTGATGCGCATTTGGATTTCAAGGAGAATTACCTTGGTAATGAATTCGGCCACGCGTGCGTTGCGCGGAACATAGTCCATCTTGGGGTACCGCTGATTCAAATCGGAATCCGCAGCGGGGCTCGCGATGAGTACGAGCGTGCGCTAGATACCAGCGTTATTTATACGATGGACCAGATTAGACGCGTGGGAATCAAAAAAATCTTGAGCGATATTGAACCTTCAGCCAAAAACAGAGCCGTCTATATTTCCATTGACATGGACGCCATAGACCCTGCTTTTGCGCCCGGCGTAGGAAATCCTGAGCCCTATGGGTTGACGCCCTTGGAACTGCGAACGGCAATCCGAGGGTTGTCGCCTCGTGTGTCTGGTTTCGATATGGTCGAAATCACTCCTGATTACGACATGGGAATGTCGGCTCTTGTTGGGGCGAAACTCGTTCGGGATTTCTTGTTCGTTCACTCAAGCGTTTTGTAACAAAAGCTATGATCACGGAGACTATTCGGTGAACCCGGTCAAACACGCGAAGGTCGAAAAAGGCATCACTGTAGCCGCCCTCATCCAGCAGTACGAAAACTGTGCTTTTGGAGCGGGACGATTAGCTAAAGCCGTTAAAATTTACAAAGAAATGCAAGCTGAAGATGTTACGAGCTTTTTTGGCCTCGCTGGCGCTATGATCCCTGCTGGAATGCGACAGGTCGTTGTTGATATGATCAAGCGCCGTGATATTGACGTGCTGGTCACGACCGGAGCTAACTTAGTGCACGATTTGATCGAAGCGTTCGGCGGCGAGCATTGTCAGGGCCAATGTAGTGTGAACGATATCGAGCTAAAGAACTCGAAAATTGATAGGATATACGACGTCTATCTGGCTGATAAACATTTCACAACGTTTGAAAACAGGTTTGATGCAATCGTTACCGATATTCTTGATTCACGCCCACGAAAGCAGTTTACTATCTGTGAGTTCTTGCGGGAGATCGGGTCGCGCATTATAGATAAAAACTCCATTTTGCGAGCCGCTGTGGATAACGAAGTCCCTGTTTTTTGTCCCGCAGTTGCTGACTCTTCTATTGGCCTCCAGAGTTGGGTGTTCGGGTACAAACGTGATCTTCAGGTTGACACATTCAAGGATATTCGACAAATCACGGACATCTGCTACAAAGCGAGACGGGCTGGAGCGCTTTTTATTGGCGGCGGCGTTCCAAAGAATTTCATCATGCAATCAATGCTTCTCATTCCCAAAGGGCTTGACTTTGCCATTCAACTCACAATGGATACGCCCGAGACGGGGGGCCTCTCCGGTGCCACTTTGGACGAAGCGAAGTCGTGGGGGAAGATAGGTGAACACGCTGAGACGGTAACCGTGTATTCAGACGCGACTATCACGCTGCCAATCTTAGTTGCTTCCACGTTGTAAGACGCTAGTTTGTAACACTATAAGTGCTAAAAGCGCCGACCTTCAACGCGATCCATATCAAAGCTCGCTGTTTTGGCGATTGCCATCACAGCAAAGGTTCCAGCCTGAACCGGATCGGTGACCACTAGGTCGGCCACATCTGGTACGGAGCCTGCCATGTTAAGAGCAATGACCTTAAAGCCCTCATTTTGCAGTTTTGTGACCTCTTGAGTAATTTTTCCCCCCATGAGCGAACCTGCCAGTACTAAAATACTTGCTCGATGCGTTCTGGACACCGCATTTACCGCTTTCGCGATATTATTTTCATCTATTATAGGCAAAGTGTCAATACTAATCCGCTCTCCCCGAATGTTGTGTCTATCAGCTTCTGTAATTGCTCCGAGGGCCACTTGCGCAACCTGAGCGCCCCCGCCGATTATTATGATCCTGGAGCCCCATATCTTTTCGAATGGTTGGTGAAAAGAAACGCTCTCAACGTGAGCGATAGCTTTTAGCTTTTTAGCTAATTCACGCCCATTGGGTATGTTCTCGATTTCCATGTAGATTGCGGCCAAGCCTTTGTGCTTCCCTTTCGCGAGAATAAACTGCTGCGTATATTGTATGTTCCCCTCAAAATGCGCAACCGCAGCTGCAACATCTCTTAAAACGCCAGGTTTGTCTTGGCATATCACATTTATCGCTGTTGACATCTCTATCACTCTTTAGCTCCGATCAGTGGCCCGCAGCCCGATGTGGTGCATTTATAATCCCCTCTTCCGTAATTATCGCCGTGACTAACTCCATAGGAGTCGCATCAAAGGCGGGGTTTTCGACACGTACCGAGCGAGGGGCGATTTGTTTTCCGCGGCAAAATCTGAGCTCATTCGCGTCGCGCTCTTCAATCTTGACAACTGAGCTTTCATAATCAAAGGTTGATAGAGGCGCAGCCACATAAAACGGTACGCCGTGAGTTTTGGCGCAAATCGCTAGCATATACGTTCCTACTTTGTTATAAACTGCAGTTTGCGTAATCCTATCCGCTCCTACTATGACGCTGTCGATTTTTCCTTGCTTCATTATCGAAGCAGCCATGTTGTCAGCGATCAAAGTAGTGGGGACATGGTCTTCCAACAATTCAAACGCCGTGATACGGCTTCCTTGATTAAGCGGCCTAGTCTCACACGCATATACGGCTATCCGCTTTCCCTCTTGTATTGCAGAGCGCACGATTCCCAAGGCAGTTCCCCAACCGACCGTTGCGAGTCTTCCCGCGTTGCAGTACGTCATTACGACGTCGCCATCTTTGAGCAAAGATGCACCGATAGCACCTAGGGCCTTGTTTGCTATCACATCTTCTTCGGCTACGCGGAGCGCCTCATTAAGCGCCACTTCTCGGACTTCTTCAACTGTGATGCAGGGCTCTATGGCTTTTAGAACGCGTTCAACCCCGTAAAACAGATTGATGGCAGTCGATCGCGTTTCTAGTATTGACCTTGCTGCTAAACGTATGTGCGCTTTTAGTTTGACTGCGCTGCGGTCTTTCTTCTTATGTGCAGCAAGAGCAACGCCATAGGCACCGGCCGCTCCGAGGGCCGGCGCTCCGCGCACTTTCAATGTTTTTATAGCATTGATGAGTTGATTTATCGTCGTTATTCTCACGAGCTTGTAAGTGATAGGGAGCTTAGTCTGATCGACTAATACAACGCCGCCGGAGTCCCAGAAAATCGTCAGTTTTTCGTCGAACTGCTGATCCATATACTTAACTAGAAATTGAAGCTTACAAGCTTAACGGTAGAACTTAATTCCAGAGCGCTGATGCTTGGGCAGCTCGAGCAATTGGCGTCCTTCGCATTCGACTACCACCGATGAAGTCTCCAAACTCAATCCTTGCTCTGATAACCGATTCATCGTTGAAGGGCGCATTTCCTTTTTTGTACAATTTATCGTCCTATAACAACCATTAAATAATAGGCATCATAATTGTCCCAAGAAATCGCAAATGCTTGCAGATGATCTCATTCGGGCAACGTTTTCATCAGATGAGGAGCTAAAGAGCACCCTTTTGCACGCAATCAAAGAGCTTGGATTTACGGTCACTAAGTTTGCTGAGATATCCGGGGTCTCTTCAAGCACACTTTATAAAATCATTTCCGGAGAACGCGAACCAAACCTTAAGACGCTCAGAGAGATCCTCAGAGCGGTCAGAAGGCTAGAAGGAGCCTCAAAGAAGGGGGACCTCATTGCCGTCGTGGCTGCAAGACCTGTACTGGATAAGATAACAGAAAGGTCGATGGTAATAGACGGAAACGAGATCATCATACGAGAGTATCCTGCAACCTCAATTGAAGAAGCTTTGATTGCAGCTATCCACGCTGAACGAGACGGTGCGCTCGCGCTGGTTTGTGCTCCGATCGTCAGCCCAACGGTCGAGAAGATCTTACGCATCCCGGTCGCGTCGATTATGCCGCAAAATAGCCTAGTCGAAGCAATCAAGCTTGCCGCACGGAAAATCAGTTGACGAAGCACGTGTTAAGCATGGCTTCGGTCTGCGCTTGCTGGGAACCAACGTAAGCAAGCTTTCCGCTAGTCATGCAAAAACGGTCTGCTTCGCTCTCGATTCTAGGGAATCATCTCTCAAAAAAACTGATAGCAGCAAAAGAAAGCTCATTTGTACTCTTCACGCGTTTTCTGTCAGGACTGTTGCCCATCAGAACTGACGACGCATATACTTATCGTACGTCTGATCTGACTCAAATCAGGTATGCTGCGATATCGCTGTCGATGATGGTTTCGCAGTAACTACAGCGTAACACAAAAGAATCAAGGACTCTGAACTTTGAATAAACGGGTTCTGTGCTGTTGGAAATACAGTTTAAGTTAGGGCACCGAACGACGTGGGTGATTAAGTTCGGCAAAACAACTGAGTTTTTTTGCACAACTTCATAATCCCGTATGATGTTGATCGTCGCTTGAGGAGCTATCAGGGCAATCTTGTCAACTTCTGCTGGAATCAGCTCCCGGTCTTCTATCTTGACGATATCTTTGCGTCCGAATGGTAACCTCTTGCTTGGGACGTTCATAGCAACGCTAACGATTGCTTTCGTAGTGCCGGTTATATCGAGTATCTTGAGCACGTTCAGAGCATTTCCGGCCGTGATATGGTCTATGACAGAGCCATTTCTGATCGATCGGACTCGTAATTCTTCCTTGACTTTTTTCGGTATCATATCGCACCATTCATGAGAATCGCAAGCAATGCCATTCTGACGGGTATCCCGTAGAACGCTTGTTTGAAGTACCTCGCATGTTTGGTTTGATCTACTTCCGGGGCTATTTCGTCAACGCGCGGAAGCGGGTGCATGATAATTAGATTTTCGCGCACTCGCTCTAAGACGCGTAGTGTTAGCCGGTAACTCTTTGCAACTCGCAAATACTCGTTTGGATCAGGAAATCGTTCTTTTTGTATTCGCGTGACATAGAGAACGTCTACATCGCGAATGACTTCGTCCACGTCCTCGGCTAACCTGACTGAATTCAAGGTATTTACGATATGCTTGGGCATTTGAAGTCCTTCTGGGGCGACCAGTGCGATGTTCGCATTGAACATGTTAAGGGCATAGACCAATGAATGAGCTGTTCTTCCGTATTTTAGATCTCCAAGCAAAGCTATGTCGAGATCATCCAGGTGACTCTCTTTTTTTATCGTATAAAGATCAAGGAGAGTTTGGGTTGGGTGATGCCCTGCTCCGTCCCCCCCATTTATGATGGGAATCCTCGATATTTCACTAGCCATACGCGCTGCGCCCTCTCTTGGGTGCCTGAGGACTATGGCATCCGCATATTCTTCAACTACTTTTATCGTGTCGGCGAGAGTCTCTCCTTTTAGCACCGAGCTTTCTTCTGAAGTCAAGCTTAGAGTGGAGCCGCCCAACCGCTTCATCGCTGAGTCGAACGAGAGCTGTGTCCTCGTACTGGGTTCAAAAAAAAGTAGCGCCAATATCCGGTTTTGGAGCACCCGCACGCCAGTTTTTGCGTACGGCATCATTCTCTCGGCACAGTCTAAAATAAACTCAACATCTTTGCGCGTCAAATCCCGCATTGAAACGACGTGCTTTTTCTTGAACATCTCATGCATATTGATACAAGAAGCTTTTATAGTTTGTTGAGCGTTTTTGCTATCTCCTAACGATCACCTGTGCAGGCTTCAAATTCGGCATAATATGCATTACAGCTGCTTAATGACCGCCTCTACTTCTTGTCTATACGCATCCTGATCGTAGCCGGAAATGCAGGCTAAGGTCATTGCCCCGCCGGCCCCGACACCTTCTTTGACTTCTCCTTGTTCGTATTTCTGGAGTGCGCCAATTGAGGTTTTTGAGAAATCTGGATAAGCGCTAAATGCATCTATTTCTAACGCTTCAATCAGCTCAATGAACCGCGCAGAAGTGTCGTCAAAGACATATTTGGTCGTTGCTAAAACAAGATCGTCGCTAAAGTTGAGCTCCTTTAAGACGGCAGCGACTGCGCCCATTTGGGTCCCGCCGGCTAGCACAACCTCCTTTCCGGAGTTGAGGAAGCCTTCGGTTAGCCCAACCACACACGGCATCATCGGATCACCGAATAGCTTAATTGCCCGCATTGGATCGTCCCGCAAGCTTCCTGGACTGATCGACGCCCTTTGCATTGCCTTTCTCACGACTTTTTCCTTTAATGCCATAGGATTCGCGGCAAAGCTGCTGCTAACGTTTGCGCTGTAGCCGAGCGCTCGCAGCACACATAATGCGGTGGTTGTCCCTCCTGGAATCGTCTCTCCTATCACTGCCAGGTCGCAGTCGCAACACCCTGCAAGCCTGCGAGAAGCGTCGCGGATTGTGGCGGCGTCAGGAACTCCAGGTCGAAGACGGATGTCATAGCCGTGTTTTGCGCGAAGGTCGTAGTAGGGCACTCCTGGGACAATCTGCAAGCCTGAATTTATTAGGAAATATGCGCTTTTCGATAGATTAAGGCCGGCACGAGTTAGAACGGCCGGGGTGGCTGCACCAGACGGCGCATCAGACATCACCCCAATTGTCTTCAACTTTCCGTGGGAGACGATTTCTGCGTCGGCAGCAGGCGTATGTTGAATGTACTGCTCGAAGCTTCCTGCCCCTGATATGCCAGGAACGGTCGCGATCTCCGAGTTGGAGAGAACCAGCAAAAAAAGTGGGCGCTCTATGCTGCCGAATCTCTTTCTTACATTTGAAGATTTTCCTGAATAGTTGCTGCAGTTCGTGACCCACATGACTAGCGAAGTACTTCGTGCGTTCTCGTCCCCTCCCCGGTTGCGTCCTCTTGTCCGAGCCGAGGGAGCGTATACGCTCCAAATGGCATCACTGTAATTCGGGCGTCTGGCCCGTACTTGCTCATGGTTGCTTGCAGGGCACCGTCTAAATCTCGGGAGCAGAGTAAGAATGCTCGCTCGACAATTTCCTTTTGAAGCTCGGAGACGAGGTAGACGTCTGCTCTTTGAGTAAGCTTTGCCAAAATTCCGGCTTTATGTCCACCAATTTCGAAGGCATAGTCGAGCCTGTCAACAAGCTCCTGCTTGTCGTGCGCTTCATTAATCCATCGCTCGAATACTTTTTCACCCAATCCTTCTGGACATTCAGCCGCTAGTACGATGGCGCCTCCGTCTTTGAGCGCGTATTTCGCATTATCGAGCGCTTTTTGTGCTTGAAAGAGGTTTATGTCCTTCGGTGTACCGCCGGCAGATACCAGCACAACGTCTGCGAGCTCTTGTATCGGTATAATGTACATGAAATCGACGACTTTAGCCCCTTCGCGGTGCGCCCGAATTGGATCACCTGCAACGGCTTTGACGATCTGTTTTTTTGCGTTAAGCACTACATTTACGATAAAGTCGCATCCAATTAGTTGGCCCGCGTCCTCAAGATCCTCCCTCACGGGGCTGTCCAGCCTTCCCGCCTCAGCGTTTGGCTGCAGCATCAGTTTGTGATTCGATTCAATCGTCTCGCGCGCGCAAACGCCTGGGAGCAAGGATTTATATCCGCCGGTGTATCCAGCAAAATAATGGAGCTCAACAGCGCCGAGGCAAACCCTCACATCGGCGTCGAGCACCACTTTGTTAGCGTAAATTCGTGTCCCTCGTGACGTTGTGCTGACAAAAACGCAGTTATTGCCGTCGTGGTTGATGCAGCGGTAACGATCAAAAACATCATCGCCTACGAGTCCTTTCATTTCCGGCTCGGAAAGGGGTCTGTGAATTCCGAGAGCAAACACGATCGTGATCTGGCTGTCAGGAACTTCTGCTTTTCGTAATTCGTTTAAAACGTGCGGCAGCAACTTTTTAATTGGAGTGGGTCTAGTGACGTCGCTCGCAATAATCACTGCGCGCAAATCCTTTTTCGAGGCTTTCCGTTGCGATACGATTTCGCGGAGCGTGAGCGTTCCTATTGGATCATTCATGGCACGAATGATTTCGCTTTCCTCATCCAATACTTCGATTTCGTGTGGTTCGATGACCTGAATTAGGTTTCTCTCGTCGAGCGTGACTGAGGTCTCACCTTGTCCATATTTGAGAGTGACTTGCGATTTCCCCATCAGGGACTGTTACGTCTTTTTTAGTATATCAATATGCAATAGGCTGTGAAGCGCGGATCGGCGAACGAGGCGGACTAGTTTCATATAGAATTATTGCCATAAGAAGAACCGGGATACGTTATGTTCCACTACAAACGAGTGGAGGAGCCCAAAGTTGTACAGATCATATGCTGAGATGCCAAAAATCAAGCTCCCGGGCGATGTAGACGTTAAGATAAGCGACAGTACCTTAAGAGACGGGTCACAAATGCCCGGAATCGTACTTAAGAAAACACAGAAGTTTAGGATATTCGAGTTTTTGCGCGAAATGGGCATAGAGAAGTTGGAGTGTTTCCTCTTCAACGAGCGAGATCGCACGTTGGCCCGCGAAATGCTCGACTGCAACTACGATCACCCTGAGATTACCGGGTGGGCGCGCGCAAACGTGGCAGACATCGATATGAACCTCAGTATGGACGGCATAAACGAGGTAGGCATTCTGATGTCGATATCAGACACGCACATTTTTGACAAACTTGTGATGGATCGAGAACAGGCGCGCGACAAGTATACCGAAGCCCTCCAATATGCAGTGGATCACGGGTTGAAGGTCCGATGTCATCTCGAAGATATTACGCGCGCAGATATTCCAAACTTCGTTATCCCATTCGTGAAGGACTTGCTCAGCATTGCCCCTGACGCGATTTTTAGAATCTGTGACACTTTGAACTACGGCGTGCCGTTCGAAGAGACCCCGTTGCCGTTTAGCATACCCAAGATCGTGCGCTCATTCAAAGAGATCGGAGCGGAGAATCTCGAAATGCACGTTCACGATGACTTCGGACTCGGCGTGGCCAACACTTTGGCAGGATACTGGCACGGGGCGAATTGGTCGAGCTTGACCTTCATGGGTATCGGAGAGCGGGCAGGAAATACAGAGCTTGAAAAGATTCTAACCTTCCTTTTTTGCCGCGTTAAAGGGTTCGAAAAGTACAACCCCGCACCGGTGACAGAGCTTACACGCTATTTAGAACATGAGCTTGCTTTTAGACTCCCGAGAAACAAGGCTATTGTGGGTGAAAATATTTTCGCCCACGAGAGCGGCATACACACCGACGGCGTCTTGAAGAACCCTTTTACGTACGAGCCGTTTCCTCCTGAGGTCGTGGGTGGACAGCGAATACTGCTCATAGGGGACTCTTCAGGTAGGGAAGTAGTCCGCCACAAGATGGAACAAGTCTTGAACGAGCTTCTGGGCGTGGAAGTAAACTTGAGGAAAAATGACCGACGGATCAAGATGATCTGCACCGATATTCACAAGCTGTACGACGAAGAGGCTCGCACTTCGAGCGTTTCAGATGATGAGTTGAAGGAGTACGCTATCAAGTACTTCCTGACGAGCGAGGAAGTGTTCCCGCCCTGGATTGCTCATACGCGTTACGAATAACTAGCCAGCGGAGGCAGGAATTACGAAGGAGTGTCGCTACCGCCGGCGCGAAAATATCTGGCTCGGGGCTGGAAACCTTGAGTACCACTCTTGCTCCCTTGCCGGCGAGGGTATTATGATCCACCAGGTACAGTGCGATGAGTGCGGGGTTGAAGCGCTTCGGAGGAGTTTTGACTGTCGTCATATGCGACTGAAGAAGCGGTTCCTAAGCGGAGGACACTCGCAGGAGTGTGTAAGTTGCGCTGCGAAGGGCCTCGTATTAGATCAAAGGCGCAGCGCGTGCACGACCTGTTTAGAAAAAGAATAGACTGCGCGTCCTCTCTGCCCTTACCTGCTTTTCAGGGAGCTTTCGACCTTGTCGATAATACAGTCAACGACTTGGCTTGTTCGAAGACTGCCTCCAAGGTCGTACGTCGTCTTGCCTTCGGCAATTACCTCTTGCAGTGCATCAAAGATCATGGCAGATTCGCGCGAGCTACCTAAGTAATCAAGCATCCAAGCTCCGGCGAGCACAGTGGCAGTGGGATTTACTTTGTCAAGGTTCTGGTACTTTGGAGCTGATCCGTGAGCGGGTTCAAACATCGCGTAACTGTCGCCAAAGTTAGCCGAATAGATCATGCCAATGCTTCCTACCAACGCCGCGCATTCTTCGCTTATTATATCCATAAAGAGATTGGTTGAGAGCAATATCGATTCGTTGAATATCTGTGGATTTTTCACGAGTTGTTGTGCTATGTTGTCAACGTGATACTCCCACAGTTCGATGCTCGGGTAGTCGTTCTTTGCCTCTCGAACAGCTTGGAGAAAAGCGCCGTCAGTCTGTTTTAGTATGTTGCTTTTGTGGATAGCGACAACGGTTTTCCATTTTCGCTTTTCTGCTTCTCGAAAAGCGAAGTTGGCTATTTTTCGGCTCGCCGATTTCGTGATTTTCCGCAGGGCGACAAACATATCAGCGGAGAGTTGTATTTCGCTCCCTGAGTACATTCCTTCAGTCGCTTCACGTATGCACACAAAGTCAACATCCCCGAGAGGACGAGGGGTATTGGCAAACGTCCGTATTGGACGGACGTTTGCGTACAGATCCATCTCCTGTCTGATAGTGACCGCTACACTGCGCGGGGAGCCTGGGCCTCCTGGCGTTGTGGTTGGTCCCTTGAAACAGGCTTGAGTCGAGTTAATCACGTCTCGGGTTTCATCGGGAATCAATGAGTTCCCTGTGTGAGATTCGTACCAGTCGCTTCCGGCTTGACATGGGATCATATTTACGGACGCTCCTGTAGCAGTCACGACTCGCATCATTGCCTTGACTAACTCAGGTCCAACCCCATCTCCCAGTATTACGGCTACTTCTTGCATTACCCTCACCTAATGGAGTTTGTCGTTTAAAAGGTCGTCGAATTGGTCAGTCCGTATATCCACCGCAGGCGTCTAAGTATGGTATTAGCCCGCCTCTTTCTAGCAATTCTTGCATAAACTGTGGGATCGGCTTGAAACGGTATTCTGCGCTTCGATGCTCGCTTCGAATCACCCCAGCGCCAAAATCCACTTCTAGCCCCTCTCCCTGAGCCACATCTTTTGAGACGTCCTCGCACTCGACTAGTGGAAGACCGATATTGAAGCCATTCCGGTAGAATATGCGCGCGAAGGACTCAGCGATGATGCACGAGATGCCGCAAGCCTTGAGAACCTGTGGCGCCTGTTCTCTTGACGAACCGCACCCAAAGTTCGGTCCGGCAACCAGAATCGGATCTCTTAGGCCTTGGCAATCCTCATAAAAGTGCGAATCGACTGATTCAAAGGTATGTTTGGCGAGCTTGTTCAAATCGAGCTCATCATACTTGTACTTCCCTGATATAATCTCATCCGTATTGGTATCGCCAGGGAAAACTCTGACAACCTCCCCTTTAATGTTCATAGCTCCACCCTTTTTTGTAATCGTGCTCTAATCTTTGGGATTTCGCGGATCTGTGATTCTACCTTCTATGGCGCTCGCTGCGGCCGTTGATGGACTCGACAGGTAAATAAATGACGTGTCGTTGCCCATCCTGCCTTTAAAGTTTCGATTTTGAGTAGAAAGAGCAACCTCGTTGTCTCCTAAAGCGACCGTCCTCCCAATGCAAAAACCACACCCAGGCGGACCAACAGCGGCGCCTGCCTTTAGGAACGTCTCCAAGATCCCTTCTTTGAGCGCTTCTAGAAGGACCCCCCGGCTTGCGGGATACACCACTAGTCGCGCTTTGCTTCGATGGCCGTTCAAGATTCGTGCTGCCACTCTGAGATCTTCAATTCGCCCGTTCGTACACGAGCCGATGCATACTTGATCTAACTCCTCGCCTTCAAGCTCTGTAACTGGAACGACGTTATCGACCTTGTGGGGTTTAGCAATCATAGGAACGACGGTTTCAGCGCGTATGCGAACCTCTTTGGCATATACAGCGCCCTCATCAGGGTACAGCGCTTTGAACTCGTTGCTTCGGCCGTAGCGCGTCAAATACGCTTTTACTTTCTCATCTGCTGCGCACAAACCGACTTTAGCACCGGCTTCGATGGACATGTTAGAGAGCGTAGCGCGTGATTCGACGCTCATTGCCTCGACCCCTTCCCCGCAGAATTCAAGCGCTTTGTATGTGGCCCCGTCTGACGTAATTCGTGAAAGAAGCTCCAAAAAAACGTCTTTTGAGTGAACATTTTCAGGCATTTTTCCGGAGACTTCCACGCTAACAGTCTCTGGGACTTTTAGCCACGTTTTTCCATACGCCATAATAGCGGCCACGTCAGTCGAACCCATACCAGTCGCAAAAGCGCCGAGTGCGCCGTGGGTGCACGTGTGGCTGTCACCGCCAACTATCACTTTGTAGGGCGATGCGTACCTCTCGAGGACAATTTGGTGGCAAATTCCGTCTCCGTTTTCATAGAAATCCATGCCGTGATGGTGGGCAAACTGCCGCATAAGCGCTTGTACGTTTGACACTTTTTCAGAAGGTGAGGGCGAAGCATGATCACAAAAGGCCACCACCTTCTTGGGATGTTTGACTTTGTGGCCGCCCAGTTGCTGAATCGCGAGCGGTAGCGTGCCGTCGTGGGCGAAAACTAAATCGACAGGCAATGCGACTATGTCCCCACTTTCAGCATCCACTCCACTTCGCTTCGATAGTATCTTCTCTGAAATTGTTTTCAACTACTCCCCCTCAGACAACTAACACCATCTATACTAAAACACGATCATTAAGTCGTGTAGAATCGTGCGTAGCGAGTCTTGTTCTCAATTATAGATGGGTGTAGTTGACTATTATCTTTTCCGGTGAGCATCTCTAACGACTGCCTTCTTTCACATGCGCCGGTCGCTTCCTCGCCTGGATCGTAGCACAAGCACCAGGATAACGACTGCAAAGACCAGCAACACCGCCACCACAACGCTGTAGTACGTAAAGGTTATGTTGTGCCAGTTGGCGCCTAGGTAGAACCCCGCGAAAGCCAGTGCGGCGTTCCACGGCAATGAGCCCAAAAAAGTATAGCCAGAAAACTTCTTTAGGTCAATTCTACAGATTCGCGTTGGTATAGACGAGTAAGCCGGTACCCCCGGAACCATTCTGCTCACAAAAAGGCAAAACCTCTCCATATCTAGCAAACCATACATCTGCGAGGTGCAGTTAACGTTCAGTTATCCCGACATACTTGCCGTAGCGTTCAAACAAACAATTACCGCGAAAAAAAATGAAATACGTAACGAGCGAACCGAGAGGCACGCGAAAGTGCCGACAATGACCACTCTCCAAAAAGTTAAAGCGCCTACAGCGAAACGTGCAAGACATGCCTTGGGACTTACAGAATGTGGCACTTACAGAATCAAATTATCATAAGTGGTGCGACCGCTTTAGGACGTAGAGTGCAATAGGTATACCGAGAACTGCCCCAAGACTTTGCGATATTGTCGTCGCATACGCAGCGCCCAGGGCGCCCATTGCTGGTATCAGGATCGAGTTCAAACCAACGTTTGTCGCCGTCAAATAGGTGGCATTTAGCACGTGCACCTTTTGATTGTTTGTTGCGTCAAGCAGCAGAGAAGTAGGGATGGTCACTAGATTGATGGCAAATCCAATAACAAGGATGTTGATGAACACGATAGAATCAGCGAATTTGGGACCGAAGGCGAAAATCATGATGTGGCCCCCGACCGCATACGTTACTCCAACAAAGACGAGTCCGGCTACGGCGAAATAGCCGAGGTACTTCGACAACTCTTTTTTGGAAATCCTCCTCTCGTGCACGGCTCTTGAAATTATGGGAAAAAATGCCCCCGTGAGCGCAATGACGGCCATGTCGCCTATCCCTACGTAGTTGACAGCAGGCGTGTACAGTCCGACCTGCGTCATATTCGACAAAAGTGAAATCATGATGGTATCTACTCGTTGCCATATGAACCCAAGCATTCCTGCGATTCCGAACCACACAGCCGGCATTAGTATTGCAGAGTCGAATATCGGTTTAAAGTTCAGCTTGTAGTAGTGAATTCGCCGGCTATATATGAAATTCAGCATCAGGCTGACAAAAGCGGCGATAATGATCGCAAGTATGACACCGGGGACGTCAAGTCCTGCAATCAGAAAGACGAACGCAAAAGTGGCGAAAGTAATTCGCTCGGCAATCTGAATGATCGAGATATACTTCATGTCTTGGTAAATATTGAACACCGCGCTGAACATACTCCCGATCCCGCCCATTACGAGCGTGACCGACATTAAGACGATCAGCGCTTTGACCTCAAGTGAATAAGGCGTGAGAGAAGCGAATATGATTACGGCAAGCATTGTCGCAAGGGACATGAGAAACTTGATCCCCATCGAGCTAAAAATGAGGTGGTGCGTATCTTCAGGTTTTTTTGCTCCTTCACGAATTATGACCGTGTTGATTCCAAAATCAGTAAAAATACCAAACAATGTGACGAACGAGATCACAGTGATATAGGAGCCAAAGTCTGAGATAGGAAGTAAGCGCGCGATATAGATAGTGATAACAAACGAAATTACAGCCGAGATCGCATTTCCACCAAACAAAAGACCCGTGTTTTTAATACCGCGTGCAAGTGATCCACGTTTTAGCTTGACTCTCTCTTCGTCATTAGCTAGCGTCATCTGAGAAGTGCTCACGTCCTTTGGCTGATTGAAGAAAAGTAGGCGACAATAGATAGGCGCTGCTGGGGTAAATTAGCTGACGTCTGCAATGCTTTCATAAATCCCCTCAAGTTGGTCGACTACGGCGCTCCACGTAAACCCTTTGATGACTTTAGCCCTGCCTCGGATACTCTTCTCACGTTCTAGGTCTTCATTGTCGAGAATATCAACGATATTTCCAGCAAGAGCTCGGATATCCCCGTACTTAAATATTCTGCCGACATCGCCGACAACGTCAGGAATCCCTCCGACATCTGAAGCAACAATCGGGGTTCCGCAAGCCATCGCTTCAAGAAGGACAATGCCAAAAGCCTCCCACTCACTGGGCAGAACAAAAACGTTGGCAGCAGCATATGCTGACTTAAAGAGCTCAAAACTCTCTATATGGCCTGTGAACACGAAATAGTCATCTAAATTGTTCGCCCATATCTTCTTCTTAAGCCTTTTCAGCACTCCCCAATCTTCTCCGACTATGACGAATTTTGTTTTCGGGTGCTTTTCGACAACCTCGTACGAAGCGTCGATGAGGTGTTCCAGTCCCTTGTTGTCTGCTAATCTTCCGGTGTAAAGGGCGATCTTTTCGTCGTTACCTATCCTATACCGGCTTCGGAAAGGCCTGCCGTCGGGAATTGGGGTCCAGTCTTCTATGTCCAGTCCATTTGGAACGGTCACGCACTTTGTAAGGGGTGCGAATTTTTCAATGAATGGCCGTTCGCTATCCGTGACAACGAGTATCGCATCGACCATTCTGTAAATTCGGCGCGAAAAAAAGAGGTCATCGACGCCCATCAGGAATTGCGAGACCGCTGATTCCCGGTTCGAGGGTGGATGAAAGTGAGGTGTTACAACGAGTGGCATCTGGTATCGTCCGCGTCGGCGCCCGCGCTTTAGCTTTGCCGCCGCGCAGGCGAAAATCTGATAGTACCTGTGCGAATGGGCGTGGACGACATCGGCGTCGGTCTCGAAAATCCTCTTGGTCAAGCCTGGGATTGTCGGGTACGGTGCATAAGGGGATGGGTATCGTTTCACAGGTAGACGAAGCACTCTCACGCCGTTGACGTAACTGTCTGGGGCATAGTCTTGAAAGCATTGCCACGGCACCTGTGTTTTGAGGTTTGTCGTATAGACGGTTACGTCGTGACCACGTCGCACCAACCGCTCGGAAATCTTTTGTATGTGCGTTTCCACGCCGCCGGGAGCGAGATATCTGATGCACACTTGTGCTATTTTCAATGCCATCACCCATTTTTCGCGACTGGAAATGCAATTAAGCGATTTTTTGTAGCAGACAGTAACAACGCTGCAAGCTGTATTTATTTGTAATATGACGAACAGATGACTGCTCACCGTGAGTTTATCATGATTATCCAGGCAAAGCGGGGCAACCCCCTCGCATCAAGACCGAAACAAACGTCAATTTCTTGCAAGAGGCACAAATACCAGGAACTATTCGCAGCACCGCTCACACCATATTCAAAAGCGATTTTAGTTCGAGATTGTAACGGCATTATTGGCTTATGAAAGTAACTGTTATAGCGCCTTTTCCCGAACTCAAAGATGGGATACCGAGAGTTGCCGAGGAACTGCTCAGAAGAATAGCCGATGCAAATCAAGTAGACTCTGTTTCGGTCGTAGCTCGCCGAGGCATGGATTTTATCAGTCCTTCTCTTCTCGCGGGTCAAAAAATCTCGCTTTTTACGATAGCACGTTTCTTGACGCCTCAGACTATGGTTAAACTCATCAGGCTGTATAAGGAAAGTGATGTGGTCCTATTCCTAGCTCCGCCTTGGGATGTGCTCGACCCGTTAGAGGCCCTGTATTTTTTTCTTCTTCTTATCAAATACGGTTTTTTGCCCCGATCAAGATGGGTTCAAGTGGTACACGATTTCATCCCTTACATTTTTGCGGAGGACGGAACTCAAGGCAGGCGGACGATAAAACTCCTTAACACATTTCAAAAGCACTTCAGTGACGTCCCTGAACGATATATCGCGGTCTCGCAATCGACGAAGAAGGACGCGATGCGTTTTTGGGGTTTGCAGGCGGACCGGGTTGTAGTTATTCACCACGGCCCGTTCGTCACTCCCAAGGCCCCTAGAGTAGATTTTGGAAGCAAGAAGATCTTGATCGTGTCTGATATCTCTCCACGGAAAAACCATATCCGGCTGATACAGGCGTTTGAACGCGTCCAAGAGCGATCTCAAAGCCCTTTGGAGTTGGTCGTAGCCGGTTACATGAGAACGGCTATTCCTGAACTGGAGCATATGCTCCAAGACGTTGCTAGGCGACGCGAAAATGTCAAAATCACCTTTGTGGGTTACGTGCCTGACTCTGAGGTACTGTCTCTCTACGCCCAAGCTGACGTCTTCGTTTATCCTTCGCTCTACGAAGGGTTTGGACTGCCCGTACTTGAAGCGATGGCGTGTGGGTGTCCTGTTATTGCCTCGAACGTCTCCTCATTACCCGAAGTGGTCGGAGACGCAGCGCTTCTCGTTGATCCCTATGACGTTGAAGCGCTCACACAGGCAATACTCACTGTGCTCGAGGATGACGAATTAAAAAAAGAGATGAGTAAAAAAGGGATAGCACAAGCGCAGAAGTTTTCGTGGGAGAAGGCCGGCGACGAATTGCTAGCGGTTTGCCGAGAAGTGGCGGATAAATCAAGCCCAGCCACAACTTGAAAGTAAGATATTCTGCGCTTCAATATGTTCAGAGTGCTACGAACGAGCGCAGATTCGGAGCTGTAGCAGGTGCAGAGAAGTCGGGGTTTGTTGAGCTAAATTTCGACGCCACAAGCTTCGAAGGCACCAGTGAGAATAGACACAATGCGCTGGCTTGAGTCGCCATCGCCAAATGGATTGCTCCAATTGCGTGGCGTGTTCAGCATCGCTTTTGCTCCAGTTACGATCCGATCAGGCTCGGTTCCGACGACTAAGTTGGAACGGACGGCTACAGTCTCAGGCCTTTCCGTGTTGTTCCTCACAGTAATGCACGGCACTCTTAGAATGCACGCCTCTTCTTGCACGCCGCCTGAATCGGTGATGACGAGCTCGGCATTTGCTTCAAGCAGCAGGAACTCGAGAAATCCAATTGGGGAAATCGGTGTGATGCCATCTAAAGCAAGATTGAACTCGGCAACACGTTTCCTGGTTCGTGGATGCATTGGAAATATGATCGGCGCATCAAATTCATAATGCAGCTCTGTCAGTCCTTTCAGTATACCGCTCAGCCGCGCTTTGTTGTCAACGTTCTCTTGTCGATGCGCAGTTATCAGAAAATAGTTGTTTTTTTCAATATTGAGCTCACTAAAAATGCTCACTCTTTTTTGTGCGAGTTGAAGGTTTTGGTGAACGGCGTCAACGATTGTGTTGCCCGTGATGGATATCTTGTTTGCAGAGATTCCTTCGGCTAAGAGATTCTCCTCTGCTTTCGCAGTCGGAGCAAACAAGAAATCTGAGACGTGGTCAGTCAGGACGCGGTTAATTTCTTCTGGCATAAACCTGTCAAAGCTTCTCAAGCCAGCTTCCACGTGTCCCACTTCGACGTGTAGCTTCGTTGCAGCAAACGCGCCTGCAAAAACAGAATTTGTATCTCCTTCTACCAGCACAACGTCCGGCTGCTCGTTGGTCAAGGCACCCTCGACGCCAAGGAGTATCTTACCAACTTGTTCAGCGTCTGTGCCCGATCCCACGCCAAGCATGTAGTCTGGGTCACGAAGCTCTAGCTCCTCAAAAAAAACCTTATCCATTTCGTACGAATAGTGCTGCCCCGTGTGAATTATTAAGTCTGCTATCCCCCGCTTTTTGCATTCCCGGATTACGGGCGCCATCTTGATTATTTCAGGCCGAGTTCCGACAACAAATGCTAACATGCTTACGTTTTTTCTTCAAATGCTACATATTTAGGCTTTTTCTTCAAATGCAGACAACGTGGACTTCTGGGTGCTTGTTGCGAATCTCTTCGGACAAAGCTTTAAAATAAGGCTCAGTGTCAGGGAATGGGTCCAATAGGACCAGATGTGCTCCGGAGTCTTGAATGTTGAACTCCTCAAACTCACCGTGATAGAGCTCTATGATGGCGTGATCAGTAGTGGCGGTACAGAACAGATCAGGAGCCCTGCCGGACGCTCTTTTAGTCACTGGGGCTCGGCGTAACGTCTGGATACCAAGTATCTCTCTATTCACTTGCAAGTTGAGATATGCGTTTTCTACAGCCGGCAGCCAAGCATCGTTTAGCATGACTTTTTGAGCGCCCATCAGCACACTCATAAGCCCGAGAGTTCCGGGTCCGGCGAGTGCGTCAAGCACAACGCGTCCTGCAATGGGAAGCGTTCCAAGTTTCGTCATTTTTACCACGTTGTTGTGTTCAATATGAATTTTCGACTGGCTTTTGTGCACTAGGATCTGTCCGTGCGCCGAGGTGACTAAGTCGGCTCGCATGTCGCAGCCAGCTAAGACGCGACAGGTGTGCGGAGTGGCATGGCTGTCAGGCAGACCGATCACTCGTTTCGTATCCCCATAGATGACCCCTTTGACTTCGGGTATGTCTCTGAGAATCAGATCGCTCGCATCAGCAATAATTCGTTGCTTGGTTAGTAAAAGCAGGCTCTGGTACCCTATGTGCGGCGGAGCATAGGTAGGGACACCGGGCGACAACAGCGGGGTGCCTACCTGTCGAAGAGTCAACCTCGGTCGGTCCTTATGTCCAGCTGACAGGGCGAGTATATGCGCCATAACCGCATCGAGCGGTCTTCTTCCGCAGTTCGTACATTTCAGGTCGTCAAAGCTGATGTCGGTCAAATCGATTCGGTTTGTCTTGTCGAGAACTAAATCATTGCATGATGGGCACTTAGCGTACAATATGGGGGCTGTTTCAATGACGCGCTCTGCAGAGTTCACGCACGAACGGCTGCCGCAGCTCGGGCAACGAAGTCTCATCGCTCATCTATAGGTCTTTTCGCTATATAATGCTGCAGTTCAGAGCATTCACTAGCAGCGTTGCGTTTCTATGTCGTAGTTCGAGGCGAGCAGAAGTATAGCCTAACGACAGCTGATTAGTGTGTGACATCCTTAACAGGAACTAGCTGGAAGATCGAGGGATGTTTGTGGAAGCGGGCTTGCTGTTGTCTCACGACGCGTTATATAGCCAAAGAATGAAGATTACAGCTCATGTTCAAAAAAAAAGTGGACCGGTCGGGAATTGAACCCGAGGCCTCTACCATGCCAAGGTAGCGATCTACCCCTGATCTACCGGCCCAAATCGGTGCTCATTTTTGCCTGCCGTAGACGAATCAAATGGAGGTAACAGTTTTTAGGCCTAAGGCATATAAGCGTTGCTTCGAACGAAAGGTACGCCGCACGTCTCGTTCGGCAGGTGAATTGGCAGACAAGAATTATTATATATCTCGTTCGCCTATAGGCATTGCGCCTCAACGAAAGGGCCCGTAGCTTAGCCAGGTTTGATTCTGTCCTGCGTTTCTTCAGGACGGAGAATATGCGCACGGCTGATAACCGTGAGGCCAGGCGTTCAAATCGCCTCGGGCCCATCATTCTCAGTAAACGATGATTGTAGCTTATAAGCCAAACCTTCGCATACTGCGACGATGCGCTGATCGTCAGTCCGTACGATAATCTTGTATAAGGCGGTGGTTTTGCCTGAGCTCTCTTCGCTAGCTTCTGCAACAAGCCGCGTACCTACTCCGACTGGTCTACGGTACGTTATGTGGAAGGAAAGAGCGACCGCTGTCTGATTGAACGAATTGCAAGCTGCCGCAAATGCCACGTCTGCTAGCGAAAAAATCAGGCCCCCGTGCGCAACTTGGTTAAAATTCAGCATATGCTCGGCGATTGTAAATACCGCTTGCGCATATCCTCGTTCGATCTTTGTGATTCGAGTCTCTAGGAAGCTCGCATAACGGTCGCTTTTTAGCTTGTCTAAAACGCGGGCAAGTTCACCGTTCGTATCGTTTCTTGTTAGACCCATCGCGGATCAACTACATGCAGTATTTTCTTGTCGCTGTGAAGCTCCTCTGCAGCGTACTCAGCTAAGCGCGGCGACAACTTTTTCGTGGACTTGTGTCAGAAGCGTAAGATCCAACTTGCATCCGCATGTCTGGTTTTGCAGAACTTACTATGTATCATTTGAGCTTAGTTTGAGCTAGGTGCGCTTGTCGCAAAGATCTCGTCGATCTTGGCTGCCATTATAAAATCGTTTTCAGATAAACCACCTATATTGTGGGTCGTAAGGCCAATCTTTACGTAGTTGTAGGACACAAAGATGTCTGGATGGTGGCCTTCTTCTTCTGCTAGTTCTGCCACTTTATTGATAAAGCGCATTGATTCGACGAAGTCTTTAAATCTGAAACTTCGCACGATTTTCTTAACGTCGTCGTCCGGCTTCCAC
>Ga0315280_10000473_pt1 | contig 74956 bp, 65 predicted proteins | sample YL17G06_40_MG_FD_203697 | JGI IMG/M metagenome (GOLD analysis project Ga0315280, IMG submission 203697) | Sediment microbial communities from Yellowstone Lake, YNP, Wyoming, USA - YL17G06_40 | ecosystem: Environmental > Aquatic > Freshwater > Lake > Sediment | place: USA: Wyoming | collected... | reverse complement strand
TGAGAGATCGTTGTTCTTCCCGGTCTTGTTCCTTTGCCTCCGCCACTGCTTTTTTCTTTTCTTCATCTTTTAATCTCTGCTCTTCTTTCTGTTTTTTTCGAACCTCCAGTTGTTCTATTTGTAACTTCTTATCATGTTCCTTTGTCAGTCGTATTGCTTCTCGTTCTTTTTCCCAAGTCTCTGTCGCTGCTTTTTTCTTTTCTTCATCTTTTAATCTCTGCTCTTCTTTCTGTTTTTTTCGAACCTCCATTTGTTCTATTCGTAATTTCTTATCATGTTCCTTTGTCAGTCGTATTGCTTCTCGTTCTTTTTCCTTTGTCGCTTGTCGTGCTTGTTTTTCCTCCAATTTCTTTCGTCTTTTTTCCTCTTTCTCTTTCTTTCTTACCTCTGATTCGTCTATCTTTGGTTTCTCTCTTCTCGTTACTTCGAATTCCACTTGTTCAAATGATGGTATTTTTGATTCTCCTTCAGGAAACGGAGGTGGCAATGGTGCCTGTTTCTCATCGACTCGTTCAAACTCAGGGAGAAACGCCTCTGCCTTTTTTTCATCTTCATGGTCGGTAATTTCTTTTACTGCTGTGTTTTGGTCAACAGGCTCCCATTCTGGGAGACGATTCTCTGCCTGTCCTCGAACAGATATTATTGGAGTGAATTCTTTCTGAATAGCAGATTTTTCCGATACCTCTATTGGTTGTATGTGCGGAACTACATCTCCCACGGCAACCTTTTCAATTTCATAGAGAGGTTCCTCGGCAAAAAGATCCTCTGTTGATAGTATAACATTTTCAACACCAGGGCTTTTTTGTTTTTCTTCAGTTTTTGGCTCGAGGTCTCTCTGGATAATTTTCTCTTCTTTTTTCTGAATGTCCTCTCTTTTATGGATGACAATTCGTGGGGTTAAACTTTCCGATTTTATATGGAAAAGATCAGATGAGGTCATTTTTTTCTTAGCTTTTACTGGTTCTTCTGATACTTGTTTTCGTACCGATTCAAGGTTTTCCTCTTTATACGAAAAATTTTTCCTTTCTTTCGAGAAAGAAACGCTATCGATAAACTCATGTATTTTCTCTATATCATATTTTTTTGATTTTCTCTCTCTCACCATTGGTGCAATACAAAATGGTAACTCATTAATAAATTTTCCTTCTTTGACGAAGATCTGACAAAATATATCGATTTTTAAAGAGATAAAATCAAAGATTTTTACAATGTTTCTCACATCACTTAAGATAACAAATATGTTTTCGACAGCAGGATACAACTGGCGATTCACCCTCTATTTTTACCGCCCTTACTGGGATTAACAGCCATTGGTTCTTCGTTTTAGAAAAGGGTTCTTCCCATTACAACGAACCTGCATCCCCTTTTTTTATTCTCATGTCATAACTCTTACAACACACAATATCGATCGGGGTCTGTTTTGTAAGGGAGGGGATCTTTTACGTTCGCCTCCTGAAAACCTTTCAGACGAAGCAAACAGGAATCACATGTCCCACATGCTTTGACCTCTCCTCGATAACACGACCAGGTAATTTCAAAGGGGACCTTTAATTTCACACCAGTTGTAATGATCTCAGCTTTCGAGAGATATAAGAGCGGTGCCTTGAGGTGAATTGTTTTCCCTTGTACTCCTTTTTTTGTCGCCAGTGTTGCTAGCTTCTGAAATGCGTTGATATATTCAGGTCGACAATCAGGGTATCCGGCATAGTCGACCGCGTTTGCTCCAATAAAGATTGCATCAGCATCCATTGTTTCTGCGTACGCGAGTGCGAGTGAAAGAAACACTGTGTTGCGTGCTGGAACGTAGGTTGAAGGGATTGTTTTCCCAATATCTTTCAGTGCGTGATTGTTAATCTTTTGAGAAGATGAGGTTAAAAGAGAAGACCCACCAAATTTATAAAGACCGATATCAAAAATGATGTGATCTTTCACACCAATAGCTTTTGCAATCTTCTTTGCACATGAAAGCTCTTTGGTATGGTGCTGGCCATAACGAAATGACAAGGCATAGAGGTCATAACCCTGTTTCTTCGCGATAAACGCAGTCACACAGGAATCCAGGCCGCCGGAAATGAGACAGATCGCTTTTTTGTTCATGGGTTATCGATTCCACAGGGGAGACATGGTTCTCAGTTTTTCGACAACCTCAGGCATGACCTTCGAGACATACGTGACTTCATCTTTGGTATTCTCCCGCCCAAGCGATAGTCGCAAAGAGCCATGCGCATCAACCGGGTTTAACCCAATCGCGGTGAGCACGTGCGATGCTTGTAATTTCTTCGAGGAGCAGGCAGATCCAGTGGAGGTCGCAATTCCCAGTTCGTCTAACTGCAGTAACAATGATTCGCCCTCGATGCCCGTGAACCGGAAATGCGCGTTATTCACTAACCGCTGCTCCGGATGACCATTCAGATAGCTTTCTTCAATTCGTAAGACATTTTTAATAAGCAGATCTCGCAATTCTTTTATACGAACATTATCCTTTTCCATGCGTTTTCCCGCGAGTTCACATGCTTTACCAAGACCGACAATGCCGGGGACATTCAGAGTGCTGCTTCGTAATCCTTTCTCGTGACCCCCGCCATGGATAATCGGCTGGAGTTTGACCCCATTGCGAATATACAATGCTCCTATTCCCTTTGGTCCGTAGATTTTATGAGAGGAAAGCGCGAGGAGATCAACCTGAAGTTTTTTTGTATCCATGGGGATTTTTCCAATTGCTTGCACTGCATCCGTATGAAAGCAGATGTCATGCTCATGGGCGATCTTCCCTATTTCTTTGACAGGCTCAATCGTCCCTATCTCATTGTTCGCGAACATGATGGAAATAAGAAATGTATTTTTTGATATTGAATGCTCGAGTTCTTCAAGGTTCACCACGCCGTACGTATCGACAGGGAGATACTTGACTTGATAGCCTTGTGTTTCAAGATATTTGCATACCTCAAGGACGCCAGGGTGCTCAATCGCCGAGGTAATGATATGTGCCCCGTTCATTTTCTTTTTTTCTTTGTTAAGACACGCGATTCCTTTGATGGCAAGATTATCCGATTCCGTGCCCCCCGAAGTGAAAATAATCTCATCATCCCGGGCGCCAAGAAGGTTTCCCACCTGTTCTCGTGCGGTCTCGACTCCCTGAAGCGCGTCTCGTCCGAAGAAATGGAGGGACGAAGGATTCCCAAAATGTGTTGAAAAATACGGAACCATCGTTTCGATGACCTCGGCATCAACCTTCGTGGTGGATGCATGATCTAAGAAGATGCGTTTCATTTATGTTTCACCCCGCCCTAAATCCATCATGCGTTGCAGTGGCACTCGTGCCTTCTGCATGATCTCATCGGAAAGTTCTATCGTAGGTTCTAAGGTCTCAAGACTTTTTAATACTTTTTCCAGGGTTATTTTTTTCATGTTTGGGCATATTGCAGAGGGAACCGGGTAGAATTTCTTCCCAGGGTTCTCCTTCTCTAAACGATAGCAGATTCCTTTTTCGGTGCCGATGATAAACTCTCTTTTCGGTGATGCCTTCACATAGGTCACCATCCCATTGGTGGAAAACGCATGGTCGGCAATATCAATAACCTCAGGTCTGCATTCAGGATGTACGAGAATCTCTGCGTTCGGGTGTTTCTTTTTTATCTCAAGGAGTTCTTCTTTCGTGATGTTGTGATGGGTTCGACAGATGCCAGGCCACAAGATCATTTCTTTCTCCGGGACCTGTTTCTGAATGAAGAGCCCTAGGTTTCTATCCGGGACGAAAATGATTTTTTTTGTAGTCCTGCTTTTCACAACCTTCACCCCGTTCGAAGACGTACAGCAAATGTCAACGAGCGCTTTCACGTCTGCGGTCGTATTGATGTAGGCGACCACGTCAGCATCAAAATGTTCTTGTTTCATGCAGGTGAGGCTTTCTGGGTCTACCATTTCCGCCATCGGGCAATTCGCGGTTTTATCCGGGAGAATCACCGTTTTTTCAGGGTTTAAGATTTTTGCTGATTCTGCCATGAAATCAACGCCACAAAACACGATTATCTTCGCATCGGTCTTTGTCGCTTTTATTGACAAATCTAGGGAGTCACCGACAAAATCAGCGATGTCTTGGATCTCCGGATTTTGATAATTATGCGCAAGGATCACTGCATGATGCTTTTGTTTCAGCTCTTGAACCTTGTGCAAAAGCGGTCTTTCCATGATGATACACCTGTGGATTTTTTGTCCTGAATACGGCAAGAGGACATAAAGGTTCCTCCCCTTCTTTATTTTTATCCTTCGAAGGAAAATGTATTTATCCTGGATACCGAATTACACGTTGTAGGAGAACGGATAGAGATGGATGTCGTAGCCTTTATTATAGGTCTGATTATCGGTGTCGTCGCAGTAGGGTTTGCCATTGAGATAGGAATGCGGCGAGTGAGTAAAGCACAGCCTGCCACGAGACCGACACATAAATGGAGCATCGCAGAGATCGCAAACCCGCGCATCATCGCGGAAAACATGGGCGTAATCGAGCTTCCGAAAAACGCGAAGATCGTGGTGAATGAATATCCGGATGAAGCCATGTTTCAGGGAATGGAGGTGAAACATCACGCGGGTATCCGCGGGAACTTCATCCTGGGTGATGATCGTGCATTAATTTTATCCGGTCCGATTAAACAAGATGAGCTTGGTGTCTGGACTGTCGAGAAAGACATGCTTGAGAAACTCAACAGGTATTTTGAGGAAAGCTGGGAGAAAGCAACACCATTGCATGAAGACGAGCAAAAACAATGAGTATTCTTATCAAGAATTCCACGATTCTCACACAAAATAGTACCAGGCAGCAGCTCTATGGTGATTTGTATATAGATGGTCAGCAGATCGTTGAGATTTCCGAGAAACCTCTTTCTGTTGAGGCCGAGTATAAAATCGACGGGAGGAAAAAACTTGTTCTCCCCGGTCTTATCAACACCCATACCCATATTCCGATGACGTTGCTACGGGGGTACGGGGATGATATGGTGCTTAAGGATTGGCTGGCGACATGTATCTGGCCCGTGGAAGCAAACCTAACCAAAAAATCCGTTGCGAATGGAACGGCACTTGGCCTCTTAGAAATGATTGCATCAGGGACAACCTCCTATCTTGATATGTATTTTTTTGAGGAGGAAATCGCCAGGGTCACTGAAAAGATAGGGCTGCGGGGTTTTCTCGGGTTTGCCCTTGTTGATTTTGATACCCCTGAGTTCCCATCAAAAGAGTTGTTCGTGAACTGCGAACAGTTTGTGAAACGATGGAACGGACATGAGCGTATCCATCCTGTTATCGCGCCGCATAGCACGTATTCATGTACCCCAGAAACCCTACAGAAATCAAATGAAATTGCTACAAAATACAAGGTGCCTTTGCATATACACTGCTCTGAGACAAGGGATGAAGTCTACGATGTGGAAAAGAAATACGGAGTGCGGCCTGTGGAGCATTTAAAAAAACTTGGGCTTCTTCATTCAAAGACGATCCTTGCGCATTGCAGCTGGATCACAAAAAATGAAATACTTGATATGAAGACCGCGGGGGTTTCAGTGTCTCACTGCCCGGTGAGCAACATGAAGATCGCGACAGGGGGATTCGCGCCGATTCCTGAACTTCTCGAATCTCAGATACCGATTGGTCTCGGGACCGATGGCGCAGCAAGCAACAATACCCTTGACATGTTCGAGACCATGAAGTTCTGCGCGTTAGTACATAAGAATCACCGGTGGGATCCTACAATTCTTCCTGCACAGACCGTCGTTGATCTTGCAACCATCGGGGGCGCGACTTGTCTCGGCGTTCAGGAAACAATCGGGTCTCTCGAAGTAGGGAAGACCGCTGACCTCATCATGATCGACCTCAAACGACCGCATCTCACACCACATTACAACCTTGTATCGCATCTCGTGTACGCGGTGAGAAGCAGCGATGTGCAGACCACGATTGTCCATGGGAAACCACTCATGCTGAACCGTGAGTTCCTCACGCTTGATTACGACAAGACCCTTGAGGATGCCGAGCGGTGCGCGCAGGAGTTAATTAGGTGAACTACCCTTTCCTGTAATCGAGGAATGAGCTTCCTGTCTCAACCACCTGACTTGCTGAGACTCGACAGAGCCTCTGTAGCGGTCTGATGTCCACAGGCGTAAGTTCGGGCAATCCCTGCCCTACCTGCTTCCCTCGCTTAAGAATATTGAGAGAGGCGTTGTAATCACGGTCGATGTCCTGACCGTGAGAGTATTCCTGCGAGGTTCCACATGGGTCAACCCGTATTATTATCTTGCCAGCACTTTCAGCCTTGCGAGATAAAAGTTGGGCGAACTGGGTCCACGAGGCATCAGCGATGTGCCTCGCAAGATGATGATTTCTGATCATTTTTTTAATGTTGAGATCTTCGATCACTATCAAGTCGTAGCGGTTAATATAGTAGTGCGAAAGTTTCTGAAGAAAATCACTTCGCTGGTTTTGTATCTGTGTGTGTTTCTTGGCAACGAAGATGCGTTGCTTGCATCGGTTCCTCGACCCTTTCACAGACCGTGAAAAGCACCTCTGCCTATGCTTGAGTTTTTTCAGCGATTTATTGAGAAATAAAGGGTTTTCTACCTGCAAACCATTACTATCAGTGCAGAAATATTTCAATCCCATATCGATACCGACAGCAGATCGAATCTGGCATGTCACGTTGGTTTGCTGCTGCTCTGTAACGATACAAGCATACCAATCGCCTGACGGATAATGCTTGACAACGACTTGCTTCACTGTTCCCTGTATTGGTCGGTGCATTCGCATTGATAGATTGCCGATCTTCGATAAATGTAATGTATCGAATCGTTTACCCGTATCGATGATTTTAAATCCGGATTGATTGTAATGAATGGTTCTGAATCGATGGGATTGCTTGAACCGCAAACCACCGACCTTTCTGCGATGCTTCTTCGACTGCGACAATCCTCGCAAATTATAGAACAACCTGTGGACTTCGTACTGCAAAGTCTTCGAGTATACCTTGTTGAGTTCAGGATGCTCTTATTTCAATTCAGGAAGACGATTCTGCAACTCATAACGATCAGGTTTTTCCTGTTGGTTGAGCCATTCTAGAAGTATGTTGTAGACGGTTCTGCAATGCTCAAAGGTCTGCAACAGGACCTGTTCTTGGTCTTTTGTGGGGTATAATCTGAACTTATACGTCTTGTGCATGAGTCTTTCCTTGGTTCTCAATATCATATCTTTTAAATGGTCATGTGTCAATCCTTTGTTGGACTTATAGTGTATATTATCTTTATCTATAAGTGTTATTAGGCTTTCATCTCCTCGCTTTCGTATAGAACTTCTCGCCCAAAAAAAGTTAAAACCTTCCTCGATTTAGACATCCCATGCTCAACCTCGTCGGGGTCATCATCGCCTTTATCGTCATCATCATTCTCATCAGACGTAGGTTCAACTTCGGGCTCTCCCTTCTCATCGGCTCACTCATCGTCGGCGTGTTCTCCCTTGAGGTCATTACACCACTCGATATCCCGAAGGTAATGATCCAGGCGAGCATCTATTCATTCGACAGCCACATGATTGTGACCAACACGCTGGAACTTGCCGTCCTCATGACGCTGATTTTTATTCTAGCGAAATGCATGCAGGAAACAGGGGCAATCGAGAAATTTGTTAAAAGCTTACGAACATTTTTCTCAAAAGGAGGTGCCCTCGGTATTATTCCTGCCGTGTACGGGCTGATGCCAAACCCGGGTGGCTCACTGTTTTCTGCGCCCCTGGTTGATCATGAGGGCGATAAATATCGGTTGAACAAAGACCAAAAAAATTTCTTGAACGTCTGGTTCCGCCATATCTGGTTTCCCATCTATCCTATCTCTCAGGCGATGATCATCATCTGCAGCGTCAAGTTTTCGAACATTCCCATGGGGACCCTCATTGTAGCGAATTTTATCGCCTTTGTAACCTTTATGGTCATCGGGTTTGTGTTCCTCAAACGGTTCATTGGTTCGACTCCGAAAACAACAGATAGACCCCCAAGAGATTACCAAGGATTTGTATACCTCATTCCACCCATCGTGCCTCTCTTTTTTTACCCGTTGAAATACCTGGGTCTTTCGGAGACTCGATGTTTCTTGATAGGGGTCGCGGTAAGCATTATACTCTTAGCTGTTCTTACAAAAAGTGATTGGAAATCGTATGCGGACATCATCAAGAAATCATTGACCTGGAAACTTGCCTTCGCTGTTTTTGGTATAATCATCTTTCAAGAAATGCTGCAGGCATCACAGGTTCACAGTTTGATTCGGGATTTGATGAGCGGTTTTGCGTTTCCCGCTCTTATCCTTGTCGTCTTTATTCCTTTTATCCTTGGGGTACTCACAGGGAGTGATTTTGGTGCTCTTGCGCCACTCTCCTATTCACTCCTCGCCCCGTTTTTCTCCTTGACGGGTGTGAGTCTCCTTGGGTTGACGAGCCTTATCTTTATTAGTTCCTTCCTCGGGTACCTGATCTCACCGATTCATCTGTGTAACGTCCTCAGTAGCGATTATCTGAAAACCGATACCACAAGGATGTACAAATTCTTCATACCAGGAGTTCTTGTGACACTCCTTATTCAAGTTTTGTTCGTCGTACTCGTGTTACATGGATAAAAGAATACATTGTCGTATTCTTGTAAGGAGATCAAAAGTGAGCATCCTTTAGAAAAACAGAATATGAACAACCTACTCAACATAGCATCAAAAGACAAACCTTTTTAAAAAGCCGAGGTCTACTACGTGCGAATGAACCAGGGACTGCTGTTTGATCATTTGAAAAACCCGACGTTCTACGGGCCTCAGGTAACCTCGGTTCAGTTGCTTCAAACCCATATCTCGTATGTCGCTCTCACCGGCACCTACGCGTATAAGGTGAAAAAACCGGTGAACTTCGGATTCCTTGATTTCTCCACGCTTGATAAACGGAAATATTTCTGCGAGGAGGAACTACGGCTGAATAAAAGGCTCTCCCCGGACATCTACTTGGAGGTCCTTCCAATTACGCAGAGCGATACAACCCTTGAACTTGATGGACATGGAACCGTCGTTGAATATGCCCTGAAAATGCGGGAGTTCCCCCAAGAGCAGATTATGACGAATATGCTTAAACAGGGAGCCATAGCTGAAGACACCATTGATCAGTTATGTACAAACCTCATTAAGTTCTATACAGCCCAACAACCATCTGAAGAAATCACAAAATTCGGAGAAGTACAGGCTGTCAAGCAAAACATCGATGAGAACTTTGAACAAACCAAGCCAATGATTGACATCACGATCCCAAAGGACACCTTTTGGTACATCAAAGATGCGGCATCAGAGTTTTTCGAACGGAAGAAAGATGCCTTTGAGCGACGAATGATAAACGGCCGTATCCTCGATTGCCATGGTGATCTTCATTCAGGAAATATTGTCGTAAGCGGTCATATGATTCATATCTTTGATTGCATCGAGTTTAACGAGAGGTTCCGATTCATCGACGTCGCATCCGATATAGGGTTTCTTGCCATGGACCTTGATTATCTCAATTATCCGTATCTCTCCAGCTACCTGATTCAAGACTATGTGCAAAAAAGCGGTGACACAGATATCTTCGAGGTGCTGAATTTCTACAAATCCTACAGGGCGTACGTCCGCGGGAAAATACAAGGATTTCAGTTAAACGATCCGCATATCAATCCCGCGACCAAAAAAGAAATCGTTGGTAACGCAAAAAAATATTTTGATTTATCGCAGTACTATGCTGCATTGTTTTCCCGAGAGCTTCACCAGACAAAACCGCTCCTGTTCGTCGTGAGTGGGTTAACTGGTACCGGGAAATCAACGGTCGCCCAGAAGCTCGCAGTGGATTACCATGCGCAGCAGATTAACACCGATGTTGTACGAAAGGAACATGCTGGTATTGAAAAGTTCGAACGGCACCATGATCAATTTAACACGGGCTTGTACTCACCGGAAAAAATCGATGAGACCTATGAGCAGGTCGTGAAACTCGCAGCAACGTATCTGAAAAAAAAGGAAAACGTGGTCCTTGATGCGACGTTCCAGAAGAAGAAATATCGGGATATGGCTCGGAGTACCGCTGCATCACATCACGCAGTCCTTCTTATGATTCACTGTGCCTGCCCCGATATCGTGGTGAAACAGCGTTTAGAGCAACGCCTGAAAAAGAAATCAGTATCCGATGGCCGTTGGGAAATTTACCTCCAGCAACAAAAGACCTTTGAGAAGTTTTCCTCAGATGAGCCGTTTCTCACCATGGATACATCAAATGAAACGTATGAGTATCGGATGGGTTTTTTAAGAACACTACTATATCATGTCGATGAGGTGGCGTAATGGAGCTTTCAGGTTATTCAATCGCTATTGAAGATGCGGCGGCAACCATAAAAAAACAGTCGTATAAAACGGTTGCAGTACAGGTTCCTGAAGGGTTAAAACGGAGTGTGTTTCCTCTCGTGGAGTACCTTGAAAAAGAAACTGGTGCACTGATTCTTGTCTCCGCAAACCCTTGTTATGGGGCGTGTGACGTGGTCAACTACGAGCTGAAAAACATGGATGTGGATTTTGTTGTCCACATCGGACATACGGAGATCCCTGATGTGGAGAACTTCTGGATTCCAACGATGTTTATCAATGCGTTTTCGACGCTGGATGTCTCCATGGTTGTGGAAAAAGCGATTCCTTCGCTTGTAGGAAAACGTATCGGTATTGTGACCACCGCGCAACATCTCCATATGCTTGAGACCGCCGAGGCAATATTGAAAAAGCACAACCTGGAACCTTTTATTCCTCCTGGTGGTGAACGAACAACCGCGAAAGGGCAGATTCTTGGGTGTAATTTCTCAGCTGGGGTGGATAACATGGAGAACGTTGATTCGTTTTTGTTCATTGGCAGCGGCATGTTTCATCCGGTTGGTCTACTTTTGAGTACAAGAAAACCGGTGATTGCCGCTGACCCGTACACAAATACCGTGAAAAAACAAGAAGTAGAGGACCTGAAAAATAATATGCTTCGGCAGCGGTATGGTGCGATTGTCGCCGCACGAAATTCAAGAAGATATGGCATTCTTATAGGAGTGAAACGTGGTCAACAGCGACTGAAACTTGCGCTTGAGGTAAAAAAGATGCTTGATGCTGCCGGGAAAAAATCCTTGTGTATAACCCTTGATGATTTTTCGTACGACTCGCTGCGGGGGTTTGGTGATATTGATTGCTTTGTATCAACCGCATGTCCTCGTATCGCAATCGATGATTTCAATCAATATAAGAAGCCAATTATCACTCCCATTGAACTTGAGATTGTTTTAGGTAGACGAGAATGGGAGCAGTATGTGTTTGATCAAATACCGGAGTGATTAACGATTCTATCCCTTGTAATGGTTACAAAACCTTTTATGTGCTTGTGTACTCACAGTCCATGTAATGACTGTGTTACCACTCGAGTGTTCACCCCTTGATGAGCTCCTTGGGGGAGGGATTGAAAGCGGGATTATTACAAGAATCTATGGTGAGGCTGGGTCAGGAAAAACCAATTTTTGTCTTCAAGCAGCGCGGGAGTGTGTTCTCTCGGGTAAGAAGGTGGCATATATTGATACGGAGGGTGTCTCTGTTGAGCGGGTACGACAAATCTGCGTGAGCTGCGATTACAAAAAAATACTGCGTGAAATCCTTTTTTTTAGCCCGACCTCGTTTGAATCGCAAGAGCAGATGACACAGGATGCGCTCGCTCTAGAGAATCTGGGGCTTGTGGTGGTTGATACGATCACGATGTTTTATCGGCTGAATCTTGAAGAGAATCGAGATGGGACGATCCGGTCGTTTACCCGACAGGTAACCAATCTACAGGTTGCTGCGCGAGAGAAGAATTTGTACGTCCTCCTTACGGAACAAGTCTATACTGACAAGAACGGTGAGATACGGCCGTTCACCAATCGAGATACCGAGCATATGGCAAAGACAATCCTGCGGCTTGAACGAAAGGGGGTCGGGGAACGCGAAGCAACACTTATGAAGCATCGCTCACAACCCGAGGGAAAAAAGACGTGCTTCCGTATTCGTGCAGCAGGTTTGGAATAAAAAAAAGAATGAAAAAAGTTTATGGGCTTTGTACTTCAGGCCCAATCGTATAGAACCCTTCAGGATTGTTTTGATTTGCGTATTCCGTGGCAATCCAATGTGCGCTGAAAGGAACATTCGAAATGTGGATTTCATCCAAGAGTCCGTCCCATAAAGCATCATTATAGGAACGGTGAAGAACGCCAAGGGACGTCGTATCCGTATTTTGATCATTGAACCAGATGCCACCTGGGTTTTGTCCGTCCTGCCAGTTCAACATCACTTCAACCCCATCAAAAAAGAAGTGGTTCGAGGTTCCTGATGATGACCAGACGATATAATGCCAGGCACCGTCGTTCATCCCGACTTCTTTGCGGCCTTGAAAGTTTGAGTCTGTACCATAAACATCTCGTGCGTACGATAGCTCCCCATCCTCTCCTTTCCCGAGCTGGAGGTACGGTTTTGTTGAGGATGAGCTTCCTTCACCCCATACCGCCATCGGTCCGTTTGCCATGGTTTGTACCCATGCGGAACAAGCACCCAGGTTCAAAGAGCTGGTGAAATCATCAAAGGAAATAAAATCGTCTATACCATCAAATGAATAACAGGTTCCTACTTTTCCTTGGATAAGATCAGATGATGTCATCGATCCCTGTGCGACTCCGTTGTTGTTATTCCCGGAGCTATCATGCACTGGTGTTGTTGGTGACTCAGAGAGATGGTACACGGTTTCGTATTTTTCTCCCCAGACTTTCGCTGGGTATGACATATTTAACGATGATGGGTTCCCATAATAGAGGTATATCATGGTGTCTGTCTCTGATGATAGCTGAGGTATCTTCACCCATGCAACCAGCGTCCCTGTGGATTGTTCAAATAAGTCAAGATCGTGGTATAGCTTGGAGGCGACGCCAGCGCCATTCATGAACAGGAAATCACCGCCGTTTGCCCGTGCCTTCATCAGGTCGGGATCAATCGTATCGATAAGGACAGGGAAATTTTCCAGATTGCCGGCTACCTGTGTATGATTGATCGTGATTTGTTTGCGGTAATGCCAGCCGAATTCAAAAGGATCGAATTGTGAGGGGTACCCTGTTTCAAAGCTGAAGACCTTGCGTGTCCAATGTGTGCCGTCTGTGGCATTCACAAACCAGCGATATGCGGCTCCATACGTCAGACCGCTCACGGGAACGGTATAGGTCCCGTCATGGACACCGATTTTATGGTCGGAGCCGATGTTCGGTGATGTCTGTACAGTATATTCCATCGCGTCACCTTGGTAATCTTTCAGGGTGAACTGCAGCTGCGGGATATCCATAGGGACGTCCCGTTCACCGTTTGCTGGTACTGGATTCGAGACAATCGGTGCGACCGGCTCTGTGGTAAACGTCAATGTTTTTTCCGTCGTATCCTTCCCATCGGTCACTGAAATATGCCAGGTGTACTGGGTGAGACTCTCCAACTCGCTGATGGGTATCGAGTACACTCCGTCGGGTTTCAGGCCGCCACTCCCCGATCCAATGTCTGGGTTCGTGGTCACGGTATAGCTCATGAGATCCCCGTCATCATCTTTAATGCTGAAACGTAACTCTGAGGTAGAGATAGGTACCATTTGCTGTCCATCTGTGGGATCGGTCTGGGTGATTTCCGGTGGGTTGTTTGGCGGGTAGTGCTCTATGTAATCTGCGCTGACGGAAGCGTAGAAAGCGTAACCAGCCAATCCGTAGAAATTCATAATTGGGGGTAATGAAAATGTCAGTCCGATACCCCAGAACCCTACCGCGAACCCTTTCTGTTCTCCGTAGGCGATAAAGCCGGTGCCCGAGTGGAGACCACCGCAGGAGGTAAATCCGTCTTTCACGTTCCATCGTATCAACACCCGTGGAATTGGGGTGAGTAGGATGGGGATGAGTCTCGGGAGTATAATGATGGGAACCATGCTGCCGGTTCCTTGTGATATGAATGAGCATCGCCATTCCGAGGCTTTCCCTTGAAATGGGAGGATACTCTTCAATGGATTATGCGGTGGGGTCATCGGTGGTTGTAAGAGAGACAACAGTTCTTCTTTTGAGACGCCGGTTAGTATCACATTTTTTTCCTTTAGAAGGCTGAGGAACTGTTGTTCGAGTTGTCTGGTTTTTTCGCTTAACGGGTGTGCCGTCAGTTCTTTATTGAGTTCTTGGAACTGAGTGTAAATCTGTGTCGCGTCCTGAGATGAGACCATGATATCATGTTTTTCCAGTCCTGCTTTCCCAAAGACATACATTGAAATCGATGATGTTTTCTCCGGCGTCATCAGTGGTGTTGACCTGATATTTTTTTCTTTGGTTTGTACATTGGTGTTCCTTGAAAGACCGGGAATAACGCTGGTCGAGATTAGTAAAATAATGATTCCAAAAATTATCTCTTTTTTCAATAATTTTCCTCTCATTTTCTTTCCCCCAAAAATAAGAGGTAAATTCTGTATATAATCTTTTCCATATCATGTTTTTATCGCATATAAATTTATCAAAACATAGAAGATAGGACTAAAAATTTTTTAATGGCTATAATATAAAGGCTTTAATAAGATAGTCTTATTTGATAATAATATTAAAAGAATGAATCATCTATCCTTTTTGGATTGCATTTGGATAAGAAAAAGAGTGAAAAAAAAGTTTAGGGCCCTGATACTTCAGGTCCTATCGTATAGAACTCTGCAGGGTTATTTTGATTCGCATATTCAGTAGCAATCCATCCAGGATCTAAAGGTGTATTCATTACTCTGATTTCATCTAATCCACAATTAAAGAATTTGTTGATTACATGCTCGCTTCCACCGCCCCATCTGCAGCCACCCATAGTGAAATCCCAGGGGTCGTTGTACCATAGGGCGCTATCGTCTATAGATTTTGTCTCTCGAAGAACGCCGTTGACATAGAAACGACCCGTGTTTGTTGTTCCATCAAAGGTTAGGGTAAGATAGGACCACGTATTTATGTTGAAAGGAAGGAATCCAAAATATACAGCTTGATCGTACGTATCTGTTTCTATTCCCCCTGCGATTAAATCTCCTGGCCTCATACAGAGAGCATAGGTATGACCAGCTGCATTGTCAAAGTAGTCATGACAATGCTTTGCAACAAAATTTCCTTCCGGGGGGTTCTGCTGCTGAGGACGGAACCAGGCAACAAGTGTGACGTCTGTCGGTTTAAGACTAGATGAGTCAGGAACAGAGATATAATCATCGATACCATCAAAATTGAGGCATTTCCCGGTTTTTCCGTCTACAAGGCCTGACGTCGTCATGCCTCCATGACTTGTGCCGTTATTGCTATTGGCAGTGCTATCAACGATTGTTCCAATCGGGTTGTTATTCAGATGCCACACTGCTTTATAATGAGAATTCCATGTTTTTTCAGGGTATTGTTGATTAATACACGTGGGATTGCCATAATACATGTAAAAAACCGTGTCTTGGCTTGAGGAGAGCGCTGGGACATTCACCCAGGCGACAAGGGTTCCCGTTGTTTGGTCAAAGGTTTCAATTTCATGGTATTGTCTTTTCGCAACTCCAGTGCCGTTCATGAATAAGATATCACCCCCGTCATCTTGTGCTTTCATGAGGTCAGGATCAATCGTACTGATGAGGACAGAAAAGTTCTCAAGGTCATCAGCAACTTGTGTATGATTTATCGTGATTTGTTTTCGGTAATGCCAGCCGAATTCAAAAGGATCGAATTGTGAGGGGTACCCTGTTTCAAAGCTGAAGACCTTGCGTGTCCAATGTGTACCGTCTGTGGCATTCACAAACCAGCGATATGCGGCTCCATACGTCAGACCGCTCACGGGAACGGTATAGGTCCCGTCATGAACACCGATTTTATGGTCGGAGCCGATGTTCGGTGATGTCTGTACAGTATATTCCATCGCGTCACCTTGGTAATCTTTCAGGGTGAACTGCAGCTGTGGGATATCCATAGGGACGTCCCGTTCACCGTTTGCTGGTACTGGATTCGAGACAATCGGTGCGACCGGCTCTGTGGTAAACGTCAAGGTTTGTTCGGTGGTGTCTTCCCCGTCGCTCACCTGGATGTGCCAGGTGTATTTGGTGAGACTCTCCAGCCCGCTGACGGGTATCGAGTACACTCCGTCAGGTTTCAGACCGCCACTGCCTGATCCGATATCAGGGTCCGTGGTCACGGTATAGCTCATGAGATCCTTGTCAGCATCCGAAATGCTGAAGCGTAACTCTGAGGTAGAGATAGGTACCATCTGCTGTCCATCGGCGGGATCGGTCTGGGTGATTTCCGGTGGGTTGTTCGGTGGATAGTGGTCTATCTGGTTTGCGTTGACGGAGGCGTAGAAGGCGTAGCCGGCTAGCCCGTAGACGTTCATGATCGGGGGTAGTGAAAAGGTCAGTCCGATACCCCAGAACCCTACCGCGAACCCTTTCTGTTCCCCGTAGGCGATAAACCCGGTCCCTGAATAGAGTCCCCCGCAGGAGGTGAGCCCTTCTTTCACGTTCCATCGTATCAACACCCGTGGAATGGGGGTGAGCAGGATAGGGATGAGTCTCGGGAGAATAATGATGGGAACCATGCTGCCGGTTCCTTGTGATATGAATGAGCATCGCCATTCGGAGGCCCTCCCTTGAAATGGGAGGATACTCTTCAATGGATTATGCGGTGGGGTCATCGGTGGTTGTAAGAGAGACAACAGTTCTTCTTTTGAGACGCCGGTTGGTATCACATTTTTTTCTTCTAGAAGGCTGAGGAACTCTCGTTCGAGCTGCCGGGTTTTTTCGCTTAACGGGTGTGCCGTCAGTTCTTTATTGAGTTCTTGGAACTGAGTGTAAATCTGTGTCGCGTCTTGAGATGAGACCATGATATCATGTTTTTCCAGTCCTGCTTTCCCAAAGACATACATTGAAATCGATGATGTTTTCTCCGGCGTCATCAGTGGTGTTGACCTGATATTTTTTTCTTTGTTTTGTTCATTGGTGTTCCTTGAAAGACCGGGAATGACGCTGGTCGAGATTAGTAAAATAATTATTCCAAAAATTATCTCTTTTTTCAATAATTTTCCTCTCATTTTCTTTCCCCGGTCTTTCACATGTATTTGGGGTATAAATATATTTTGTTATGGTCATTTTATGCCATAATTACTCTGAAATACCAGAATATAGTAAACTAAAACTATTTAACAGCGATGATGATTTTCCGAGATGAGGTTGCATGGCTGATCACGAGGAAATAAACTACAAAACCCTGCGGCGGATTCAACAAGCAGAGCAGACCGCGCCAGGGTTAACAAAAATTGACACGAATTTCTATCGCGATGTGGCCGCGTATGTCGAGAACCTTGAGCAGAGCATCGAGAACGAAAGGAATCCTCAGAAACTGAAGCTGTTTTCTGATGAGATTTCTAATACGAAAAAAATCATTAGCAGCATCTATGAGCTCCGGGAGAAAAAAATCGTGCATACTGCGCTTTCCACGGTGCGAAGCGGGATTCCGGATTTAAAGAACCTCTTAGAGGTTGAAAAGAAACTCTTTGATGCCTTGGTCGAGCAAATCATGTTTTCACGCACGGAGGTATTTACAGAGCATGTACCGAACTCTCCAAAGAAACTACAGCGCTCCCATCCTGTTGAACCATTGCCAACACGGGAGCCGAACACCAACCCGATCGTCCGCGTGGTTGAAGACACCCCAGAGTTCCTTGGCACGGATGAAAAAACCTATTCGCTGCGCAAAGAGGACGTGCTGTCACTCCCCAAAGAGATGAGCGAGCCGCTCCTCAAAAAAGGCGTTGTGAAACAAGTGAAATAGACCACCCTACATTTTTATATACCTTCTTTCCTTACGGTTACAATCGAACTGTGGTTTCTATGAAGATACCGAGGAAAATCAAACGATACTGTCCGTACTGCAAAAAACATACGATTCATGAAGTTGACAAGATGAAAAAGCGCAAGGCCAGTGAATTGAAGAGAGGGCAGCGCAGATTTCGACGTGCCACGAGCGGGTACGGGGGGTTTCCCCGACCGAAACCAGAGGGACGGGAAAAAACCAGCCGACGGATAGCGACGCGGTTCACATGTACCGTGTGTAAGAAAATGCATCAGCCGCCCAGCATCCGGTCAAAGAAATTTGAGATAGAAGGTGAGTAACGCTATGGATCAACCAAAAAGCAGGTTCATTAAGGTTCGCTGTAACGATTGTGAAAACGAGCAGGTGTTGTTTGATAAGGCAAGTACCACGGTACTGTGTCATATCTGCGGCAGTAAACTTGCGGTACCGAATGGTGGGAAGGCAAAGATAAAAGGCACTATTTTGGAGACAATTGAGTAAGGTTCATCTGCATGTTGAAGAAGGAGTACCCTGAAGAAGGAGAGCTTGTAGTTGGAACCATTACGACGGTACAGGGGTTTGGCGCGTTTGTTTCTCTTGATGAGTATCCGAATAAGGAAGGGTTCATTCATATTTCTGAGATAGCGACCGGGTGGGTCAAGCGCATCCGTAATTTTGTCAGGGAAAAACAAAAGGTCGTCTGTAAAGTCGTCCATGTTGATCCCGCGAAGAAACACATTGACTTGTCGCTGAAGAAGGTCAATGAGCATCAGCGGCGGGAGAAGATCCAGGAGTGGAAAAACGCACAGAAAGCGGCCCGTCTGTTCGAGATGGTGGCGCGCGGCCTGGGGAAACCGGAGGAGCAATGCTACAATGAGTTTGGTGACGCGCTCATTAAGAAATACGGGACGATGTACGCTGCGTTTGAGGAATGCGCGTACGATCCGCTCACCCTGGTGAAGGACGGGTTTTCCGGGGAGTGGCTCAAGAAATTTGAAGAGGTCGCGAAAGGGAATATCCCCATTCCATTTGTTGAAATCAAAGGCATGCTGCTGCTCACCTCGTTTCTTCCCGACGGGATTAACTATATCAAGGAGGCGCTCATAGCCGCGGAGAAAAGCGAGTTTGATGATGTGACGATTGACATTAAGTATATTGGTGCGCCCCGGTACATGATCAAGGTAAAAGCGCCGGATTATAAGATCGCGGAAGCGCAGATGAAGAAGGCAGTGGAGCGGGCAGCATCCTATATGACGAAAATGAAAGGTGACTGTGAGTTTCAGCGTGAAGTCGAAGAGTAAATGTCTGAGATATTGTATTGTAGGAATTGTCGGTTGTACACCCTTCAAACGGTGTGCAGTCGCTGTTCGCAAAAGACAGTGTCAAAGAAGCCTGCACGGTTCTCGCCTCAGGATCATTATGGGAAGTACCGGCGGGCGTTAAAAAAATTGGAGAAGACCTAGAACTATGCAGCTTGTTGAAATACGGTATGTTGAGAAAAAACCGAAGTTGAAGGCCCCTATTCTTATCGAGGGCTTACCCGGCATCGGGAACGTCGGGAAGCTTGCGGTGGAGCACCTCATCGAGGTGATGCATGCGAAGAAATTCGCGGAGCTGTACAGCAAGGATTTCCCCCCGCAGGTGTTCATCAACCCGGACGGGACGATCAAGCTGGTCAACAACGAGTTTTATTACTGGAAGGCGAAGCGACGGGGGCAGCGCGATATCGTGTTCCTGACCGGGGATTACCAGGGGCTGTCGTCCCAGGGGCAGTATGAGCTTGCGGAGTCGATCCTTGATGTGGTGCAAAGCCTTGGGGTGAAGCAGATGTTCACCCTTGGCGGGTACGGCCTTGGCCGGGAGATTAAGGAGCCGAAGGTGCTGTTTGCGACCACGGATAAGCGCCTTGTGAAAGAGATGAAAAAATACGGGGCGGTGTTCAAGAAAAACGAGCCTGGCGGCGGCATCATCGGTGCGAGCGGCCTCTTGCTCGGTCTTGGGAAACTACGTGGGATGACCGGGACGTGTTTCATGGGGGAGACGCCAGGGTACCTCGTTGATCCGAAGAGCGCGAAAGCAGTGCTGCGGGTGCTTACGAAGGCCGTGAATCTTGAGGTTGACCTGTCCAGGCTTGAGGAGAAAGCCAAGGAGATCGAGTATATTGCGCAGCAGCTGAACGAAATGGAGTCCATGGTGAAGGAAAAACCTGATGACATCCGGTACATCGGGTAATGTGAGCTTGAGGTTTGTCTTTTTCTGGTGGAACGGCGAATGAAAAAAGAAAAGAAAAAATAGGGTGATTAGGTGATCAACCAGAAGAAGAGAATCAGAGTCGCGTTGAGTTGCAGTGATTGTTCTTTGGCGTTGATAGCGGAGAAGCGCGCTGATACGCTGACTTTACCGAGGCCGAAGATGATTCCTAGGCTTGCGATAAACTGATCGCCTGGTGCAAGGTCTGATTTGATATTAATGGACGATGCGTTGATCAATCCGAGGATTCCGCCGGTGGCCGAGATATTGCTAATAACGCTCCCCGCGCTGTAATTCCCGACATTTTTAATGACGAATGAATATCCGAGCAAACCTTTTTTCATGGTGACGGCAAGCACTGTCTCCCTCACTCCGTATGTTTTGAAGCATGCGTCGCTATCGGTGAGGTTCTGCCAAGAATGACCATCATTCAAAGAGTAAAATGCGCTTCCATTTGGGTAGACATTCGTGCCGTTTCCCGCGCACCAGTAGAAATTATTTGTCACGTTCGCGGTGAGAAGCACCATGTAGTAGGTTTTCCCTGGGGTCACCCAAACACTGCAGAAATCGAATTCCACCCAGGTTAAATTCCCTGTCTGGTTTTCAGGGTCGTATATCTTAAACTGATCGGGTGTGACGTTGACCGATGCAAGGTTTTCTCCTGTGAGGTTTTCTCGAAGGTCACAGGTGCATGGGTACGTTGCGGTTGCGTTTTTCGCCATGAGGAGCAGTACTCGAGTCAGTACCTCTTTCCGTGGTATGAATGATTGAGCAGCGGAAAGGTTCTGTTGGTGTGTGCTGTTTAAAAATACCGCACCAATGGGGAGTGCTCCGTCAGGGGTGGTCATGGATTGATCGAGTTCGTCTTCAAAAGTAACTCCCAATGGATTGAGTTTTTGTGGTGTAGATCCTTTTTGAGTGGTCGATGGTGCTGCACTCGTTCCGAGGCTTGTTAGGATTAAAATCCCAATACTTAACAGTATCCAAATTTTTTTCATAGGCTAGCTATTCCCCCTAAATTCGTATTATTAATATCATATGGTATTTATATATATTTCTCAACCAGAGTGTTTTTTCATTCTCATAAACAAGCATTGTCCTCGAGACGTGTGTTATTTTTTTCTCATAAGACTCTCCTTGATATATGAGGACATCCTGTTTTTCATCGGTATCATAATTTTAATATACCTCTCACCTATACTCCTTTTTTGAAGGTGGATTGAGTATGGAAAATATTGTAGAAGAATTTGGTCGGAATGCGGGTGAGGTATGGAGAATACTGAATACCTTCGGTCCGCTGCCAGAAACAAGGTTAAAGGAAAACACGAAACTGCAGGACGATGAGTTCTACACCGCAATCGGCTGGCTTGCCCGGGAGAACAAAATCAACAAAACCGGTGCGATCTACAAGCTCGGGGAGACGAACCTGACCACGAAGATCGGCGCTGATGCCGGGAAACTCTGGAATGTGCTGACAAAGAGCGGCAGGATCGATGTGTACGACCTCTCTCACCAGCTGCAGCTTGATGAGCGGGACATCTATTCCGCGATTGGCTGGCTTGCACGGGAAAACAAGATTGAGCCAAAGAAAGCAATCCCGAAGGATTACCAGGTGAAATACAGGTAATTAGACATAGAGAAACGATGCGGGACACTCTTCGTTTCTCCTTTCATTTTTCCAAAATCTGACGTAAAAAATCTAAATAAAAAAAGAGTCTTTCATTCTTTCTTTTCCTTATTTTGGTGTGACACGAGATAATTTTCGTTCGAATTCGATGAGATCGTACACCACGTAGGCGCCTTTTGAGGTATGGTCCCTGTCCAGGTAATAGGCGGTGATGCCGTGTCGTTTTGGCTCGTGATAGTCGAAGTCTTTGTGGTCGCCGACGTGGATCATCTCCGACGGTTTTATGCAGAGCGTTTTATTGATCATCGCATAGAAATCCGCGACTTTTTTAACGGTATGGAAATCCGAGGTTGATGAAAAAACCCGGTGGAAATACCCGGCAAGCTTCGTGTGTCTGAGCTGGACGTCGATGAATTCTTTTTTTGCGTTCGAGCTGATGAGAAGCTCGTACTGGGTTGAGAGCCGCTTGAGAACCGGTGGGACCTCCGGGTAGACCTCCGCGTATTTCCTGTATCTTACCAGCATTTTTTTCCAGTCGGTTTGTAAGTCGAAGCGGTCGAACCAGTAGCCCGGGTCGTACCATTCGATCCGGTTGTCCCCTATTTTTTCGTATTCCTTGAACAGGTACTGCGTCGCTTCTTTGAAGGAGACGTGGTGTCGTTTCGCGTAGAGGCGTGGGACGCCCTGAAGCCAGAATGCGTCTGCGAAGGCGTGTGTCACGATGGTGCCGTCGAAATCAAAGGAGAGTACTTTGATCATGGTGCGAGGCGGGTACGGCCTGCTTTGTATTAAAAACTATGCTGGGTTCTCTTTAATTGGTTTTTTAGTTCTTTTAAGGAACAACCAGACCGCTGCGACGATGATGCCGACCGCGATGATGACCATCGTGATGAGCGCGGTGGTCGCAATGTCGTTATTAATGGACTGTGGTGTTGTGCGTTTGATGTAGATGCCAAGCAGCGCCCAGATGACGACAAGGCTGTACGCAATGTCTCGCCTGGTGGAAAGCGCAAGAAGCGTGATGAGGGTTCCGACGCTGACGACAAGGACGGTCCAGATGACGTCGCTGACGCCAAGGCCGTCCCAGTGTACGGAGACGAGGAACGCGGTCACGTTTGCGATGGTCGCGACCGTGATCCAGCCGAGGTACACGCTAAACGGGAGGTGAACGCATAGTTTTTCTTTGAGTGGGACTGACGCGCGGCCGACGTTGAGACGGACGTACGCTGCGATCAACGTAAGGAGGAGGATGATCATGATGATAAGTGAGAGCCCGACTTGCTGGTAATGCCAGGCGAAGATCCAGGCGGAGTTGGCGACGCTGCTGAGGATGAACAGGACGCTGATCTGGGACAGAAATGGCATCGGTGTTTCCTCCTTTTTGAAGAAGTCCTGGGCCTGGTACACCGCGAAGACGACCCAGAGGATGTAGATGATGCCCCAAATAGAGAAGGTCAGGCCCGCGGGGACGAACAGGTTCGGGAGCGCGTCCGATAGCTCCTGGGTTGTTTTCCCGTTGAGCGGGAGGATCACGGCGAGACCATTAATGACGATTGTAACGATCATTGCAAGGATATTACCAGCCTGCAGAAGTTTCTTTTTCCCTCGTGGTGTCATACTCCTTTCTACCCCAGGATGAGAATACTGTCCAGTCACATAAGCTTTATGGGATGTACCCGGTAGTTTGAAAAAAAGGTGATATGATTTAGCGCGGGCAGCTGGAAAGGCCTTGTTTTTCAAGGTACTGCTGGTGGTACTCCTCAGCCTGGTAAAACTCTGTCGCCTGGGTGATCTCTGTGACGACTTTTTTCCGGTAGAGCTTCGATTTATCAAGGTCCTGTTTTGAGCGTTCTGCCGCTGCTTTCTGCTCTGGGGTGTGGTAGAAGATTGCGGATCGATACTGTGTTCCGACGTCAGTCCCCTGTCTGTTCAGGGTGGTCGGGTCATGGATATCCCAGAACATTTCAAGGAGTTCATCATAGGTTATTTTTGCGGGGTCGAACGTGACTTCGACTGCTTCAGCGTGCCCGGTTTTCCCGGTGCAGACGTCCTCATAGGTCGGGTTTTTCATGGTTCCGCCGGTGAATCCCACGCGTGTTGACTCTACTCCTTCGAGGCTTCGGAATGCTTCTTCCACGTGCCAGAAGCATCCTGCGGCAAACGTTGCTTTCTCCATACAATTCTCCTAGGAGGAATATCAGAAGCCCTTGTTAATAATGTTTTTCATCCTGAGGGGGATGTTTCGAATCCTTATAAATAGATGGGGTTATTTTCTAAAAAAACTTCCAGACAGTAATACTGGTTGCCGTGCTTTTTCCCGAGGTATCGTATGCGGTCACAGTAATAGTGTGTTTGAAGAATGCTAGTGTGTTCCATGTCCAGGTGTACGGTGCCTCGGTGTCGGTTGCTTTCAGTTTGCCGTCGATGGAGAATTCCACGCGTGCGATTCCTAATGGTTCTTGGTGTGCATCTGCTTCGATGGTGATTTGTCCGAAAATGATGCATTTGCGGATTGGAAGGATTCTCGTATCCTTAAAGTAAAGTCCGTTCACCGGTTTCGTGATCGTTACCGACGGAGGCATATAGCGTATCATGACGGTTGCGGTGTCGCTGCTGCTGTTGCCCTCATTATCGGTCACCGTGAAGGTTGCAGTATAATTCCCAATGGCAGAATAGTTATGACTCGGATTCTGCACATCTGAAGTCTGTCCGTCCCCGAAATCCCAATGACAGGAGTATGGCGGGATGCCACCGAAAATCGTACCAGTGAATTGAAGAGGGATGTGATAGTATCCTGTGTACGGACCATTTGCATCCACATTGAGCGGCCCTCTACCGATGGCCACCAGCTCACCAGAGGCATAATTATCTGCCGCGACGTAGATAGTCCCATCGCTCGCAATGGCCAAGGAGTTCTCAATCTCATCCTCAGCAATATATTTTCTTAAACGCTCTATTCCATCGGGATTGACGCCGAGGAGTTCCCCGCCATGCCCATCACCAATAATTGTACCGACATATATGGTCCCATCTGCAGAGATCGCCGGAGAGCACAGACCGATCCACCGTTCCGGTCCAAGGTCAAAGGCCCACCGCATCGTACCATTGGGATACACTGCGTAAAGCCTGTCTCCCCCGACGTAAATCGTGCCGTCAGCCGCGATTGCAGAGTTCGACTGAGACCCCCACCCGACAGGAATCTTCCATCGCTGGGTACCATTTTGATAGAGCGCATACAGGTACCCATCGTAAGAAGTAATATAAATGGTTCCGTCAGGGGCAACAGATGGATCACCGTGGATGTCATTTCCTGTCTGAAACCGCCAGCGCAGCGTCCCATTGGAATATAACGCGTATATATAATGGTCACCGGAGCCGATATAGACTGTGCCGTCATCACCGATAGCCGGAGAGGAGACGATCATGTATCCAGTTGAATATTGCCATTTCAGGTGGCCATTCGAATCCAATGCAATGATTTGCCCATTGTCCCTCATCGTTCCAAAATAAATTGTACCATCAGAGGCAATTGCCGGGGAGGATGATATTGAACCACCCAAACCACCTGTTCGCCATTTCACTGTACCATCAGGATTAATTGCCCACAATGCACAAGTCCACGTACCAATATAGATTGTCCCGTTTTCATCAATCGCTGGAGCAGAGCCTATAATTATTTCATTAACCCGATTTTTCCATTTCAGTGTTCCATTTGGATATAACGCATAAAGGTCCAATCCCGCCCCGAAATAGATCGTTCCATCATTACTAATGGTCGGGGAGGTTCCAATCCACCCACCATCAACCGTACTGAACCGCCATTTCTCCACATACGGATTATTTGCTGTACTGTAAGGGCTCCTGCTCGTATGCTTGACATCATGACAATACATTGGCCACGAAGAATTCATCGGGCCGTATGGCAGCGATGTTTGGCCTGCCACAGAGTATGCTGGCAGGGACAATGCATTTTTCCCACCGTATGTATTGAACTTCGCTTGGTAAGGTTCTTCCATTGATGGATGTGAGCTATTACCAGGCGGGGAGAGGAACCATCGGAGAGCATCCGACTGCTTCTCCTGAGAACTCGGAGTGACGACCGGGACAACTGATGGAACAATGAGCACGCTTGCAACAAAAAACATCAACCCAGGCATGAGCCATTTTACCATCATACGAAAACCCTTTCTTTAATCAACAGATAATCATGACGTTCTCCCTTATTAAGGCTTTTGTCAGGAGTCACTTGAATCAAAAAACATAAATAAAAAATTGTTATTTTTACCGCATCGAAGGAAAATAATAAAAAAATATATACATCATACGCTATTTCCCCGTACCAGCAGGGATACGACGTGAACGAAGAAGACAAAAAAACGTTTCTAGACGATTTCAAAAAAGCAGACATCCAAAAGAAACTGGACATGTGGTACTACGCGGTAGAACAAGAAGGGATCTGGGAAGAAATCCTTGCTGAGATGTCCATGATCGCGCAGGCGGCAAACCCGCAGAAAGGCAAAATAGTCGAAGAAGAATAAACCATGATGTGGTCACCCATGAATGAGGACGATAAAAAAGAGCTCATTGAAGAATTCAAAAAAGGCGACGGTGCGAAACGCCTTGACCTGTGGGACTATGCGCTTTCCCAGCAGGTCCTCTGGGAGAACATCATCGCGGAGCTGCAGAAGATCGCCCATGAACAGGGCGTCGACAAAAAACTTGACGAGCTCATGGAAAACGACCTCAAAGAACTTGATAAACAGTAACCTACAGCCCGACGTATTTTTTACTGATATCCCAGAGTTTATTCGCCGCGTCCATGTCGTAGGTCTCAAGGTTCGTCTTTTTAACCTGTTTTTTCTCGAAGTATTCGCCGCTGACCGTTGCGACATCAGGCAAGCTTGCTAGATACAACGCGGTCTCCGCTCCCTTCGCCGGGTCTTTCCCCAGGATTTTAAAAACCATTCGCGCGGCAAACCCCGCGTCCCGCCCGAGATTCGTCTGGTTCAACCCTGGGTTGACGCAGTTCACGGTGACGCCGGTACCTTCCAGTTTTTTCGCAAGCAATCTGGTGAAGAGGATGACTGCAAGCTTCGAATGGCCGTACGCCTTTAGCCCGGAGAAATTTTTCTTAAACTCCAGGTCATCGAATTGAATGGTCCCGGAATGCAACCCCGAGGTAACATTAATGATGCGGGATGGTGCACTTTTCTTAAGCACCTCAAGGAGCAGGTTCGTCATGAGGAACGGCGCAAGATAGTTCACCGCGAACGTTTCCTCGATGCCGTCTTTTGAGACCCGTCTGCGGAAATCCCAGACGCCAGCGTTGTTGATGAGCACGTGCAAGGCGTCGTACTTTTGGAGAAACTCCGCACAGAAAGTCCGAATCGAGACAAACGACGCCAGGTCGCAAGACAGCACATCAATGCTTTTGTTCTGGGTTGACGCGATGAGATCTTGCTTGGTTTGTTCCCCTCTTTGTGCATCACGTGTGGTCAGCACAATGGTTGCGCCAAGCCTTGCGAGCGCCCGCGCGGTCTCCTTTCCAAGACCTGACGTTGCGCCAGTTATCAGTACGATTTTTCCTTTCATGAACGCCTCACCTACAATCACTGATGACGAATAAACTCATATACTATATTAAGGTGATGACATCGTTGTTAGGAGAGGGATGTTCGAAAGATTAAAGAAACCCGTCCTTCTTCAACGATACTATGAGCGCTCGCCGGCGTCTGCATTGCTGCCATCTCTCACGCCTTGTCGAGGAGGAGCTCATAGGACTGTCCCCGATTCAAGCGATCATGAAGATGACGGAAGACGATTCTATACGAGCCATGGGTCTTGATCCCGCCCAGGTGATATCGTTCGGCGGCGGCTGGTGCAACCATACCGCCCCTGAGGCACTACGCGAGGCGTACAAAGAAGTAATTGAAGACAAACAGCTGTTTCATCAGAGCGGTCGGTACAGCCCGATTGTCGGCGACTCGCTTTGCAGGGAGCAGATATGCAGGTTCGAGGACCATATCTTCGGCTTGAAACACTTAATGCCACGAAACATCCTCCTCGGGCAATCCTCCACACAGTTATTCCAGGATGTATTGCGCGTCGTATGCGACCCTGGTGAACCCGTGTGTTTCCTTGATCCGACCTACGCGAACTACCGCAACGCAGTGAAATGCGCGCTCCCCTGCTCCAAGATGGTGTTTCTTCCCGCGCTTGACCCGCACGACTGGACTTACCTTGCCGACCCGGACTCATCACTGGAACAGCTCAAACAGTACTGTACGGACGGCCTGCGGATGCTTGTGATCCCTGTTCCTGACAATCCCACGAGTCAGATCCCCTCCGATGAGTTTCTCCATGCCGCACTTGAGATCATGCAGGACGCATGTGGGTATCTCCTGCTTGACCACGCGTACAAAACACTCTGGTTTGGGGATATGCCGAAATGTTTTTCCTGGTCGCCCGTCGACACGCCGAATCTCATCACAGTTCATACCAATTCAAAATGGTTATCAAGCCTTGGCAGGCGGCTCGGGTGGGTCGAGGCAGATGCAGCCGTGATCACCGGATTTGAAAAGGTCAACGAATCAGTCATCCTCTCCCCGGACACCCTGCATAGTATGACGACCGCGCGGTTCCTACAACGCACACTAAAGGAACACAGCCTCCGAAACTATATCGAGGAGACCAGACGATTATACGAGAAAACCGCTGAGGTGATGATCACCGCGATTGACACGCATCTCGGCTGGAAACGACTCAAACCGCAGGGAGGGTTATACACCTCATGCCCAACGCCAGCAGGAGAAGATCCAGTCAGGTTCGTGGAACAAATACTCAAGAAGACCGGGGTGCTGCTCATCCCAGGCATCGGGTTTGGACCAAGCATGGAGCATGCGGTCCGCATCTCGTACGGCCCGCTGTGCTATGAACACGACCACATCAGGGAAGGAATCGAACGGATCGGCACATACCTCGGAACAGCACGTTAAACATCTTTTACCATGACTGTTTCTTCACCGGTGACCGCAATAATTTTTACCGCGATCGTGCTGTGAGGGCATGGCACGCTGATGTCGTACATCCCTTTTACCAAGGTATCTTTTTTCGAAGGTGCGTCAGCCAACGTGACATGAAACACAGCACCGTCGTAGTCGGGATCGATGAGCACGGAGTCGATCATGCATCGAAAATCCGGGATTTTCTCCTTGAGAAGCTTTTTACCGATGCCAAAGCTCTTGAGAAGTATCGGTGAATGAAACGAATCGATAGTGACACGAACTTTTTTTTTATCTATCGGTTCGACCGTCATCGTTGCTTCTACGGAGGGATTGCGGCTGTGATTTCTTTTTCTCCTTACCGGCGCATTCACATGATAAGTCATGAACGTTGGGTTCTGTGTTGCTTTTGTCCGTAATTGTTCAATGATGATTTGTTGTAACAACCTGCTCGTCATCTGAACCGCACCTGGGTGCATGTCGCAGGCGATCCAGCGTCTCCCATGTTGTTGAGCGACCCGCGCGGTCGTGCCCGAGCCCGCGAACACATCTAGCACCAGGTCACCAGGTTTCGAGAATGCAGAGAGCAGCCGTTCAAGGAGCTCCTCGCTTTTCTCGGTCCTAAACCCATGGTCAAACGAGTACGAGACTATATCGGACCAGACCGTGTCAAGAAATTTATGGGGACTGGGAGGAACCCAGTGTTCGATCCTCCCCGACGGTGATTTTCTGATGAACTCTTTGTCGCACCCCATTTGCATCCAGTAAGTGTATAAGGAGATGTTGTTCGAGGCATGCTCCCGTTGGTACTCCATGTAATTGTCCACCGCGTGTTGCGCCCGGGTCTTTTTCCATTTCCATTGCCCCACGGTCGGTGTGACCCCCAGAATCGGATAGCGCATGGTCGGCCGGTCAGCGCCGCTCCAGAACTCCTTCCAGTACCCCTCCGGATGTTTCACTTGTTCCTTTTTCACGGTTACTGGTTTGAAACGTGTCTCTGGTTTTTTACTATAACAGTAGATCACATCGTGCCCTTGGGGAAGCGATCGGATCTCTGTGAACTGACCTTGGAGGTTCTTGTATACGCGTTTCACGATGAGCTCGTTACGGAAGTTCTCCTGGCCGAAGACCTCATCGAGGACGAGTTTGAGGTAATGGCCGACGTGGTAATCGAGATGCACGCAGAGGAACCCGGTGTCCCTCAGAAGATCCTTGAGCTTGAGGAACCGTTCGTACATGAACTGGAGGTACGTGGGGGTGTCCCAGTTGTCCTGGTACGCGGTCTGCTGTAGCAACGCTGAACGTGCCACACCGGTAGGCCCCCGTAGTTTAATGGTGCGGACGTACTCAGAGCCGCTGTTGAACGGCGGGTCGATGTAGATGAAATCGACTGTTCCCCGAAACCCGTTTGATAGGAGAAGATCAAGTACCCGTCTATTATCCCCCTGGAATAGAAGATTGTACCAATCCTTTTTCAATGAACTATAAGAGAGGTGAGGCCGTGCTCTTACGGACCGATTTGGATCGAATATTTCGGTGAGCTGAGCAGAAACAACGTTCACAGGGCGAGGCGGTTTTTTTCCTTTCCACTGTACAAGAACCGGTTTTGATCTCCTGAACATAGAACGGTTTTTTACCAGTCTGGTCATCTCCAGGGAAGAAATGTTTTTACTGGATATTGTGTGGACTGATAAGGCTTTTTTCTTTTTCAATGGTCAACACGGTGCCACCAGTATTTTTATAAAGATGATCCTCCTTCTGAGATATGGAGAACTTATATGAAGAAAGCGATCGCGATAATACTTCTAGAGTTGTTAGTGCTACCAATAGTTATCCCAGGAATAAATTGTTATGCAGCTGAACCGAACCGACAGGCCAGTCGTTCGAATCTTTTAACCGGCGGCTGGGTAGAGCAACGAGACGGTCTCACGATTTTGCATGTTAACGGATCACACTATCAGATGGGGTTTCAGCATGGGTCTCTCCTGCGTGAGCAGGTGCAGGAGGACATCCGCGCGTTCCTTGATTTCGCCAATCAATCGATCTCCTATGAGACGCTCCTTGGGATGTGGAACAGGGAAAGTCCGTACGTCCCCCAGGAGTACAAAGATGAAATGCAGGGGATCGCGGATGGCGCTAACATATCATATACTAATATTATGGTGGCGATCACCGCGATTGAGTACGCAGACCACGGCTGCTATGGGATATCGGCGTGGGGCAATGCGACCGAGAACGGCACCCTGTATCACTCCCGCAGTTTCGATCTGCCGTCAGTGATCAAGGACCCGGTCACCGGGAAACATCCCTATGAGAATAGTATCCTTGTCGTCCGTAACCCGGACAACGGCTCGGCCTCGCTTGCCCCGTCGATCGCAGGATCGTTCCACACCGGCGGTGGCATCAATGAGAATGGAGTCGCGCTCGGCATCCAGATCTGCTGGAGCAAGGATCAGACCTTCGAGGGGAATCCCTATCAGTTCCGCGTGCAGGCAGTCCTTGATCATGCGACGACCGCACAGGAAGCGATAGACATCCTCAACACAAACAGGACCCATGGGTTCAACTTCGTAGTCTCCCAGGCTTCACCAGCCAAGGGGTTCGCCCTTGAGCAGACCGCGAACCACACCTACGTCGGCACCTACAATGATGCGACCGAGTACAGGCCGCCGTTCTACGAGATCGATCATGTGGTGCGGCGCACCAACGTGTTTCTTGATCCGACGATCGCGCGCACCCAGCGAATGTTGTATGACCCGTCTGGTTTCATCGGGTTTCTCGCCCTTCTCCTTCACAAGTGGACCAACAAGCCGTTCTTCGCGGTGTACCACCTGTATGACTCGGTGAGCAAGGAGTTTGTGGCGGGTAATAGTACACTTGATCTGAATACGACCATGGCCGCGCTGCAGAACGGGTACCGCTCACCCAATGACGTGATCCTGCGGCTCATAAAAATCCTTGGGAAGGGCACCGGGATGGCCGAGTCCTGGAACCAATGGACCGCGTGCCCGGCGACCGGCGACATGGTGGTGAGTTTCGCCAATAGCACAACCATGGCGTACGACACCCAGGTTCATTACGTCAACTTCTATGCCCTTCTCCATGAATCCTCACCGTAACCTCGACTGGTCTGGGATTGCCGCAGTATAAAAATGTGTGCGAATATCTTTAAGAAACAGAAGATATTTCATGGTATCAGGAGCGGTTCTTCTCGCCATTCCTGGGAAACACCATGACCGCGAAAAAAACAGCACGCATCACCCGGACCTGTGTCGACTGTGGCAAAGACATCTCTCGGCTGCACTATCACGCGATCCGCTGCAAGGCATGCGGAAAAAAACGGAAACAGCAACAGGATCAGATACGTCATCAACAGAATCGCCGTGAGCGGCTCCAATGGTTGTTTTTCGTGGAGGACCAGGAGACCGAGGAGCTAACCCATCGCAGCGCGAAAGGGAGTAAATTACGGTACTGGCTTGACAAAATATGTAAGCAGCTCACCATTCAGGAGCTTGATTTCCTTCTCCTTCTGTGGGATTGGCGGGTGCGGGGGCAAGAACTCGCACCGGCCCTGCGGCGGGAGTATCGGACCTGCGCGGGGATGGTGCGAGACTGGCGCGACTACAATGTCGTCAACCAGGTTTTTAGCACCACGTCGTTTGACGCGGAGACCGGAGTGATTTTTAACGCAGACGGCTCGTACCTCACGGTCGATTTCGATGAGAACAACGAGTCGTACATCATTCGGAATAGCGAAGGCACCGTGATTTGTCAGTACTAGGAGGAAAACCCGGTGTTTACTTTTCGAACCACACAATTAAATGTACAAGTATGTTTTTTTTGTTTTTTGTGTGTTGATTTTGAGTGTACGTAAAAGTAAGTCTGATCACGCTGTTAGTCGGTGAAAGCTGTTTTTTTTTTATTACGTAAAGATTTTCTAGAAGTCTGTCGTTCCCTTCTGTATGCAAACCCCGTGTATTGACCTCTTTGAATGGCTCCTTACGAACGCAACGAAGGCGAAATACAACCTTGCGTACAGCAATATTTACGGGCTTTCCTATGAGGAGTACCAGCGATTCACCGGATATTCTTTCCCGAAGGATTTTGACCTGGGGGTCAATGCGACATATGGCGCTGATGAGCTGACCAAGGTTCTCGGCGCGATGTACTATTGTACAAAAGATAATATCGTGACAACGATGGGTGCGTCTGAGGCGAACTTCCTTGTGTTTTCCTCGCTCCTCAGTCCTAGTGATGGATTCATCATCGAGCAGCCGAGCTACCAGCCGATGTGGCTTGCCCCGGAGATGCTTGGGGCTCGGCAGATTCCCTGGCCGCGGCGGTTCGAACACAATTACCGCTTAGACGTCGAAAGGCTCGAGGACCTCATCACTAAGAAAACAAAATTGATTGTGCTGACGAACCTGCATAACCCAAGCGGCGTCTGGTCCGATCGAAAAACAGTTGAATCGGTTGCTGAGATCGCGAAAAACTATGGTCTGTATGTGTTGGTTGACGAGATTTTTCTTGACGGGTGTTTCAAACGACAGCCGTCATCCTACGGTATCCCACGGGTGATTGTGACCTCGAGTGCCACGAAAATTTATGGGCTCGGCGGGCTGCATACCGGCTGGATCGTCGCACCGGCTGAAGTGGCAGCAGAGTGCCAGCGAAGAAAAGCGCATGTCACAGGCGCATCATCGTATGTATCCGAGATGATGACCGCCCATGCATTGAGTATCGCACGCGATAGGCTTATCGATCGATTCAAGAACAGAGCAAAAAAGAATCTGTCGATGGTGAAGAAATGGATGCGTCAGCATCAGGATGTGCTCGAATGGGTCGAGCCGGACGGCGGTATCGTATGTTTCCCGAAGTATCATCTTGATGTACCGTCGATTCCGTTGTGTCAGCGGCTTCTTGATGAGGAGCGGATCCTGGTGAACCCTGGCGCGTATTTCAACCAGGAGGGACATTTTCGCTTGTCGTACGGGGTTGATGAAGAAACGCTTCAGAGTGCATTGCATGCGCTCGGGAATGCACTGGAACGTTTTAAGAGTCACTAGCACGTTGTCTTGTTTTTTTTTTAATGGATGCAACTGATGGGTTCTATGAACAAGGTGGACTATTTTTGGTATTGTGAGTTAAAAGGGTTGATATAAGTTTTTATAACAAAATTCCTTATGCAGGACCATGATTGGACAGGTCAGGAAGAGAAACGGGGAGATTGTAGCGTTTGATGCGAAGAAGATCACGGCTGCGATTGAGAAAGCCATGGCTGCCCTGGAGATGAAACAGAAGAGAGATGCGGGGAAAATCACCAAGGCAGTGGTTGCTTCTTTGGAATCCAACGTGTCGTCGTTTCGTGACGGTATCCCTGATATCGAGCAGATTCAGGATGCGGTGGAGGATGAGCTGGAAAAGCAGGATAAGCGGCTGTACATGGCGTACTCTTTGTACCGTCGGTCCCGTGGGATCGCCCGGGAGATCAAACGGTATTTCAAGATTGAGGATGATCTGAAGCTGAGCGTCAACGCCTTGAAGGTGCTGGAGGAACGGTATCTCCTGAAGGATGAGCAGGGGCGGATTATCGAGACGCCGACCCAGTTGTTTGCTCGCGTCGCGAAAGCGATCGCGTCCGTTGAACGGCGATATGGAGGGAACCCAAAGAAAACGGAGGAGGAGTTTCTGGCTGCCCTGTGTAACCTTGAGTTCATGCCGAACTCGCCGACGCTCATGAACGCAGGGACTGAGCTAGGGCAGTTGTCCGCGTGTTTCGTCCTTCCGATCGAGGATAGCCTTGAGAGTATTTTTACAACCCTCAAGGATATGGCGTTGATTCAGCAGTCTGGTGGCGGCACCGGGTTTGGTTTTAGCAGGCTTCGTGAGAAGGGTGCGATGGTGAAAAGCACGAAAGGTGTCGCGAGCGGCCCTGTTTCTTTCATGAAGATTTATGATAGTACAACCGAGGTGATCAAGCAGGGTGGGAAGCGGCGTGGGGCGAACATCGGGATTCTTCTCTGTACACATCCTGATATCGCTGAGTTTGTGACCGTGAAGTCCGGCCGGAAACTAACGAATTTTAATATCAGTGTCGCGGCAACCGATGAGTTCCTCAGGAAAGCATTGAAAGGTGAGTCGCTTGCGCTGCGCAGCCCGAAGGACGGAAGAATTGTGCGCAAGATCAACGCAACGACTTTATTCGGAATGATTATGAAGAACGCATGGGAGACGGGGGACCCTGGGCTCGTGTTCATTGATGAGATTAACCGGCGTCATTCACTGCGCCGGGTTGGGACGATTGAGGCGACAAACCCGTGCGGTGAGGTGCCGCTGCTTGGGTTCGAGTCGTGCAACCTCGGGAGTATCAACCTGGGGAAGATGGTGAAGGACGGGAAAGTCGACTGGAGACGGCTTCGGGAGATTACGAGTCTGGGCGTTCATTTTCTGGATAACGTGATTGATGCGAATCATTATCCAATCAAGGAGACGGAGCAGATCACGAAGAGGAACCGGAAGATCGGTCTTGGGGTGATGGGGTTCGCGGACCTGTTGTATCTGTTGAAAATCCCGTATGACAGCAAAAAGGCCGTATCGCTTGGCGAGGAGATCATCGCGTTCATCTTCAAAGAGGCGCATCAGATGTCTGTGGAGCTTGGCAAGAGCCGCGGGTCGTTCCCGAATTTTAAGAACAGTACGTGGTATCCGCAGTATCCCGCGATGAGGAATGCCACCTGTGTGACGATCGCGCCGACCGGGACGATCAGCATCATCGCGGATTGTTCCTCCGGGATAGAACCGGTGTTTGCGCTTGCGTTCGTCCGCCGGGTGATGGAAGGGAAGGAACTCTCTGAGATCAATGAGGTGTTCAAGCGGGAGCTTATCAAACGGGGGTTATTTTCCGAGGAGCTGGTCCATGAGATTTCAAAAACCGGCAGCATCACCGATCTTGATCTCCCAGCGTCGCTGAAGAGGATTTTTGTGACGTCGCTAGATGTCGCCCCGGAGATTCATGTGCGGATGCAGGCTGCGTTTCAGCGGCATGTGGATAACGCGGTGAGTAAAACCGTGAACCTACCCAAGGATGCGTCAATGGAGGATGTCCGAGCGATTTATCTTCTCGCCTGGCGGCTCAAGTGCAAGGGGATAACGATTTATCGGTACGGCAGTAAACCAGAGCAGGTGCTGTATCTTGGGACCGGTAAGCCGATTGTGGTCAGTACTGATTTTGCTGGTGGATGTCCGACCGGGCTATGCCCACTGTAAAAAAGTTGTGTTTACACAAATATTTAAGTACCGTGAAACGATAAGTTCCTAGGCCTCTAGGGATAAAATTGATGCACTAAATTCCCGTATATATCGGTGTGTTTTTTTTGTTTAGAGGGATGAAGATATTGAAGGAGAGATGATGAGGAATATCAAGGTCGGAGATAAGGTTCAGATCATCTGTGAGGCGAAGCTTGAGACCGGTGAGCTGTGCTATAAGAATGATTCTGATAATTTGATTGATCTTGTGGTTGGCGAGGAGAAGTTTTTTCCAGCGATTGAGAAGGCACTCGAGGATATGGGTGAGGGGGAGACCAAGACCATTACCCTTGAGGCTGCGGATGCGTTCGGTCCGCACGTGGCAGAGCTCGTGATTAAGGTTCCTCGGACGGTGTTTCAACATGAGGCTGACATCGAGGTTGGCTCGCGCGTGAAGATCGATGCGCCCACCGGGAAATCGTTTATTGGGACTGTTGTCGCGATGGATGATCAGACGTTTACGCTTGATCTGAATCATCAGCTTGCCGGGAAACGTCTGGTGGTGACGTTTACGGTGGTCGCGATATTGGAGCCAGTAGCGGAGCAGTAGGTTCCAGATGCAGTACGTTTTTTCTTCTCTTGTAGAGGGCAATTACTCTCCGCTTTTATCAATCTGAAATTGTTTTAGAGAAATTGTTCAGTTATATGAAAATATATCTCTAAATATATACACATCTATCTTCGGATTAGGGCAGTTAGTCGGTTTTTTTTCAGAGTTTCACTTATTGTTTGATGATTAGTATTAGGTTGGAGATGAGGTATGGAGCGAGGAGGGAGATCAAGCCTTTTTCTCTAGATAAAAATTGCTCTGATAGAGAACCTGCCTATGTAGCCATAATAGCTTTCGTTATATGTAAATGTCACTTGTTTAAACATGACGAGGCCATAAGGGTTGGCTAAAACGAATAATGCAAAAAAAGTCACAGTGGAAGGAGTGAATTCTGGATTTAGGATCAATCCTTGGGCCCAGTGATAATTTAAGGGCAAGCGGATTCCGTCAGTGTTATGATTCCCAGCCGCATCGAATGCCACCGCATCCACACAAATCAGATCTATCGAAGGGAAGGGTCTTATCAGCAATTCAAATGGTTCTTCATCATCTATCGCATAAAGAATACCATTGACATGAAATTCCACTCTATCCATACCACTCGTTTCATCGTTACAATTTGCGATATAAAAATCGAAGCGCAAGATCCGAGGTATAGCAAGATTTACCATAGGAGCAGTTTGATCAATATTGATTTCTACGGACTGCTCGGGTTCGATGTTCCCCGCGTTATCAATCGAATGATATACAATTTGATGCTTACCATCGTTAAACAACGGGAATGGTCCAGTGTATGTCTGCCACACTCCATCATCTATTTGATAGTACGTCGCGTTGACTCCAGACTCATTATCCGTGGCATTTAACGTCACCCATACATCGCATGTGTACCAGCCGTTGTCTCCATTCGGTTCGGGAGGATCAAATGTGATAGTTGTTTCTGGCGGGGTCGTATCATCATGGGGGAAAATCCCCGAAAACGTTGGAATACTGACCGTTCCAATGAACAAGGAGATAATTCCAACTGCCAACCCTTTCCTCACCAAGTTATTTTTCATTCACCCTTATCCTCCAATATCGTAGGGTCTGAGTGCGGGACACCAGTCGATATTAAACCATAGAATCTCTTTAGAATTTTTTTCAATTGTTCCAAAAATGAGTTTAGGTAGTATCCGTGGTCTGTTCCAATAGTTATGTTTCCACGTGTTTTTCTTAGATTTATAAAAAAAGGCGTCTTGTTGGTTATTTAGGAAGTTGTTTTTAAGGGCAGTATTGATGGTTGATGAACGGATATATATGCCTACTACTCTATTTTTTGAGATGTTGTTATTAATAATGTTGTTGTGATGACTTCCTTGCTCTATGCCGTAATCGTTATTCGAGATAGTGTTATTGATAGTACTGTTGTGATCACTATATAGCTCTATGCCATAATCATTGTTCGAAATGGCGTTATTGATAATATTATTGTGACCACTATCAAATAGCGCTATGCCATAATCGTTGTTCACAAGGGTGTCATTGACAATGTTGTTGTGATCACAATTATGTAGCATTATGCCATAAAAGAAGTTCGAGCTGATATTATTACCCGTGATGATGTTATGATCGGAGACAGAGAGACATATGCCACTGCCACTAAAGCCATTCGAGCCGCCACTCTTTTGGATTAAGTTTTTTTCAATAGTGTTATTTGAGCTACGAGAAATGGTAATGCCAGTAGAGCAGTTCATAAGGGTGTTCTGGGAGAGAGTGTTCATATTTGAAGGGGAGGTGTGAATGCTTATACTTAATAAACTGATACCAGAAGAGCAGTTCATAAGAGTGTTCTGGGAGAGGGTATTCATATTTGAAGAATCAAGTATGATACCAGTATTGCACCAGGAAAGGGTATTATTCCATATATTACTGCCATTAGTATCATAAAGAGTGATACCTTCTGGGACATCAATAAGGGTCAGGTTACACACCGTAATCTGATTACAATGCACAAGGAATACCTGGCCTGCATCATCAACAGTCTGATTAGCCTCTCCTTCAAGCCATATAAGTGGTTTGCCATTCACGGTATTCCCACTAAAGGTGTTTTCATCAGAATCTAACAAGTCAATACCTGTTTTTACAAATGAATTGTTTTTGATTATATTATTTTTAGACCAAAAAATAAGAATGCCTTTATTTATGCCATCACGAAATGAGATAAAAGAATTATTAGAGACTATTGTATTTTGCACCTCATTCATAGTGAGGCCTGTGTAAGTTGACCAGCTACTGTTGGCGATTATCGTATTTCCTGTGATAATGTCGTTTGACCCTCGGATATAAATCCCTTCACGGGTTTGGTTCATCAAAGTATTGTTGATAATCTTTACATTAGTACCACTATTGACACTGATTCCCGTTTCAAATCCACGAAACTCATTATTGATTATCGTGAGGTTATCCACCTTGACTGCCTGGAGGAAATTGATTGTGAATCCAGTTACGGTTGTGTTATTTCGTTCGACATGGACTTCATTTTCTATTACAGTGGTTTCTTTGTTTTCTCCAATCAATGTCACGGCTTTGTCGATGATTGCACCTTCATATGGAGAACTATCATCATAAACAAAGATGGTATCTCCATCACTGGCGTTATCAATAGCATCCTGGATTGTACTATAGTTCCCAGGTCCATTACCACCAACATACAGCCAATGACCCCTTGAGATTGGTAGAGATGGCTTCTCCATCTTTTGTGCAGTGGAAGGAATGATACAGGTTCCAACGAATAAGAGAATGATTCCAGCCGCCAACCTTTTCTTAATCCAGTTATTTTTCATTTGCCTTTCCTCCAATATCATAGGGGGTTTGTGCAGGGTACCAATCAAAATTAACCCAGGGAATATAGAGGAAACCTATCTTCATCAGTCCAAACACAGGGAACGGAATTACCCGGGGTCTTTCCCAGTAGTTTTGCTTCCATTTACTATTACTATTTATCAAAAAAGCATCGCGTTGATTCTCTATAAAATTGTTTTCAAAGATATGATGGCCATGGCTCCGAAGAAGAAAAACCCCATGACCGGCGTTGAAGGTGATCATGTTTTTCTGGATGGTAACGCAATTCGAACAATCTTGAAGATACACGCCCGAAGAGAACTTATCGAGACGCCTGTTCCCTGATATGATGTTGTTATAGATACTGACATTGTACGATGGACCACCGTACCCATTGACAGAAATCCCGCCCCCGTTATTTTCATGGACATGATTATTGTGGATGGCAGCGTTTTTTACAATAGATAGAAAGATTCCCTCATCGTAGTTACGATAGATATCACAATTACTGATGCTGGTATTCAAACACCAATTATTCTCCCCGCCCTGGCCACAAATGCTAATACTACCAGGAAGCTCTAATCCATCAACAATACCACCATTGTCACAAACGATGCAGTTTGCAATTACAATATCCGTAGAAGACAGAATAACATCAATGGAACACCCCGAATTATTATGAATCCAGCAGTTTTGTATCGAGCTGCTGCCAACCTTGTCAAACCGAATGCCTCCTGCATTCTTTGCCACGATACAGTTCATAATATGAATATCTCTGATACACGGGGTTTGTTCTGCGACATAAATTCCATGTTGAGCACTATTGGCCACATCAACAGATGACGCGGTAATCTGTAGTGTGTCTCCCTTCCACCTGCCATCGATCACGGTTGAGGTTTTATTTTCTCCGATCAACTGTATTGATTTATCTACGACAACATTTTCATAATACGGCGAAGAATCGTCAAAAACAAACACGGTGTCCCCATCGCTCGCATTGTCTATCGCATCTCGAATCCTTGTGTAATTTCCTGGACCTGAACCACCGACATACAACCAATCACCTCTCGATGTCGGCGAAGACAGCTTTTCTATTTTTTGTCCACCTGATGGAACTGCTGGTATCCCGATGAACAAGAATATGATACCCAATGCAAGGATTTTTTTCAATCTCACAATCTCATCCCTTGAATGTCATAGGGTTCTTGTGCAGGATGCCAGTCACGGTAGACCCACGGTATCCAAATCGGTATGCCAAAGAAAATCTCAGGGATCCAAATCGGTATCACGAAAATGACCATGATCCCCCGGATTCGCTTCGGACTAGACCCCTGCCATGTATCATAATAGTTCCCGTCAAATATCCGATGGAACGTCAGCGGTAAGTACTGCGCGAACCGAATATCCCGTGAATTGTTGATGAAATTATTTTGTTGTACTTGCACCAAGCTCTTTTTGATTTCCAGCCTGATGCCCGTCCCACATCGTTGGAACTCATTCTGCATGATGCCGATATTGTTCGCATCGCTGACCCCCAGGTCAATGCCGGTGCTTGCGGAGATGATGTTTTGGGAGATGGTGCTATCGGAACCATTGTTGTACAGTATTCCGGTCGAGCAGTTGCTTACCCTATTGTGACTAATGGTGGTGGAGGTTGCTTGATCATGCACTCCGATGGCTCGATACGTACACCAGCGGAATCTGTTATGCGAAATGTTCCCGTACTTGCTGCTATAGTCTATCCCTATGGTGGTGTGCTCAATCGTGTTTCCAATGATACGCGTTTTTATGGGATAGTGATCGGGGTAATATTCGTCTCCTCCGACCCAAAGCGTGACGAATCCACCGGAAACGTTGTTGTACGAAAACGTACAATTATCCCCCCAGATGTGGATGGGGAACGTCATCATATTAGGGTCAGAATTATCAATAATCATGAAATTTGTGATGGTTACGTCATCACCTCGAGCATAGAAAATAGTGAGGTTCGCGGTCGAGGTGACCACAGGTTTTCCGGTGTCATTCCCGCTTCCTAGTTCATGGGGCACGCCTTGGAGGGTAATCCCACGGAAACCAACGATAATATCGTGTTCATAATATGTTCCGCTGTACACCTCGATCGTGTCACCAGGTTGTGAATGCCGCACCGCCTCCTTTATCGATGTGTAGTCCGCGTCACCAGGCTCGTCATCAACGGTGATGATATTTTTACCAAGGGTTTGTTCCGATGTTGTTGATGGGATGATAACCAATCCAACGAGCAAGAGAATGATTCCAACTGCCAACACTTTCCCAATATTATTATTCTTCATGTTCTTTTCCTCCCTCAATGCAACATTTTGAGTAGTAATGATTTTAAGGGGCGTAGATTTTGGTTCGGAGTATTGCTGTGTTGGTTGTTTGATTGCTGATTTTGACTCTGACTTTGGACATATGGAGTGCTTACCGAATCCGATGCTGAATTGCCGGCTTTATCGAATGCCTTCCCGATTACAGGAAGATAATCTATCGGCAGGGGCGGCCCCAATTCATATGGCGGATCTGTATCTATAAAATAGAGAACACAACCCGAAATATAGAATTCTACCCTATCCATACCGCTCCTTTCATCGTTACAAGTTGCTACAAAGATACAGTTATTAAGGCGAATCTTGACGCTTAGATTTATGATAGGGTCGGTTTGATCATTTTTTAAATTAAGGGTTCTTGGAGTTTCTACATTACCTGCATTATCAACCGAAAAAAACCAAGTACTAGGACAATCTTCAAACAGATTAAATGGACCAGTGTATATCTGCCACTGATTGTCTTTATAATAATAGGTCACCTTGATTCCAGATTCATTATCAGTAGCATTTAACGTCACCCAAACATCGCACGCGTACCAACCATTCACGTTGGGCTCCGGGGGATCAAGCGTTGCGGTCGTTACTGGCGGGGTCGTATCATTTCGTGAACCGTTTTTCCCTAACTGGATAGGCGAGGAAACACGTTTTTCCATAGTGAGACTTCCAAATATTGGCATAATGCCCAAGCCTAAGAACAAGACTATTATTCCATATACCAGACTTTTTTTCAACAATATTTTTCTCATTTCCTTTTCTCCACACTACCTCCTGTTATTATTTATTATTAAAGAAGGTTAGTTTGTTGATCTGGATGTAATTAGTTGTTATATGACCGAATATAAGGTTTTGAAAGAATTGATTCATTTGCTGACGAACCAGACTTCTTTGAAAATCGTGTTGATTATTTTGCTGGGTATTTAATTGCTTGTTCGATTGACTGAGACTGTGGGTGGGGGTCCAAGCCCAATTGCCAGCCATGTCGTAGGCGACCGCCTTCACTGTCCCATTGACATGCGGAATGGGACTTAATGTCCACTGGTAGGGTCCTGGTGCGTAGGCAATATATTGGAGTGCCTCGTTAAAGTAAAATTCAACACGGTCAACACCACTCACGTTGTCAACTGGGTATGCAGTATAGATGATTTTATTAAACCGACGTATTCCTTGGCAGAATTCCAATGGTGGGGTCATATCGATTTTGAAATCGAAGGAAAAATACCATTCGTTGCCGTACTGGTCATAGATTTTTAGTTCAAAAAAATAAATTCCATCATTATTAAATACAAACGGCACAGTGTATGTTTGCCAACCACCATAATTGATTCTATAAAGAATGGGTCCTATTTCAGTACCATTATCGGTAGTGATTTCAAACGACACAGGCCCAACATACCAACCGTTATTTCCCATTGTTCCATTCAGTGTAACATTTATCCCTCGTGTTCCTATCTTCGGCAAGTTGTGTAACTCTTTTACTGAACCGATTACAAGCGAATGTTTTTCAACTGAGAGACTTCCAGCTATTGGCATGAGGCTCATGCCAACAAACAAAAGAACAATTCCGCATACGAAACTTTTTTTCAACGATGTTTTTATCATATTTTTCCTCCAGCCTATCTATTGTTTATCATTTATATCTAAAGAAGATTAGTCTGTTGATATGAAGATAATTCTTCGTCATATGATTTAGTATATGAATGAATTGATCCATTTGCTGACGAACCAGACTTCTTTGAAAAATATATTGAATATATTGTTGGGTGTTTAGTTGTTTGTTCGATTGACTGAGACTGTAAAGATAGGTTCCAGCCCAGTTGCCAGCTACATCGTAGGCGATTATAAAAACCGATCCGTTCACATGCGGAATGGGCTGTAATGTCCACTGGTAGGGTCCTGGTGCATTAACCGTGGCCTGGAGCACTCCATTAAAGTAAAACTCAACGCGGTCAACACCACTAATGTTATCAGAAGGGATTGCAGTGTAGGTAATTTTATTGAACAAAATTTTCCCATTACTGACAATCATTGGCGGTGTCTGATCAATTTTTAAGGTTGGGATGCTCGCATATGCGAAATTACCCGCATTATCTATGGATTTTATTTGAACCGAAGGAAAATCATCAGTTAAAATAAAGGGGCCAGTATATACCTGCCACTGCGACTGACTAGAGTAACGATAATATGTCGCATTGACCCCGGATAAATCATCGGTAGCATTCACGGTTACAGTAATATTGCCAATGTACCAACCATTATTACCATCAGGTGATGGCGGGTCTAAAGAAATGGTTACAAATGGTGGTTCAATATCAACCTTGAATTCCACCTGTTTCGGAACTTCTGTATTCCCTACATTATCAACTGAATAAAATTCGATCACATAATAATTCGATCCCCATAGAACAAATGGACTCGTGTAGGTCATCCAGCTTCCGTTGTTTATCCTGTAATACGTTATATTTACTCCCGATTCATTATCGGTTGCATTTAACATCACGCATACATCGCATCTGTACCAACCATTGTCTCCGTTGGGCTCTGGAGGATCAAGCGTTGCGGTCGTTACTGGCGGGGTCGTATCATCACGTGGGAAACTCTCGGACAGCGCTGGGATACTGGCCATTCCGATGAACAAGAAGAGAATGATTCCAACAATTAACCCTTTCCTCAATATGTTTGCTTTCATTTTCCCCCTTATTTCTTATTTGCCTATTATTTGATGATGCATTATGAGGTTGTGGAGTAGTTGATTCATTTGCTGACGAACAGGGCTCCTTTGCGAATCGTATTGACTACGTTGTTGGGTATTTGGGTGATTGTTAGACTGACTATTACTGCAAGAAATCGGGATCCAGGCCCAAGCGGAATTACCAGCCTTGTCGTAGGCGACCGCCTTCACTGTCGCATTGATATGCGGAATGGGACTTAATGTCCACTGGTAGGGTCCTGGTGCGTAGGCAATATATTTGAGTACCCCGTTAAAATAAAATTCAACACGGTCAATACCACTTGTGTTTTCTTGGGGAATTGCAGTGATAATGATTTTATCATCAATTCTTTGGTGGATCCCTAAGATCATTGGAGGTGTATAATCTATGTTAATCAAAGCGGTGTTATTTTCATGTTGTTCTCCTGAGTAATTAATATAGTACCATGAAAAAGCAATTGCTCCTTGCTCGTAGATGGTAAAAGGTTCTGTGTAGTGTACCCACTGCCCGGCATTGATCTTATAAAAAATCGTCTCGACAACATCGGGATCGTACACGAATCTCACGTTGACAGGGCTAATGTACCAGCCGTTACGCCCCCTCGTCCCACTAACAACAGGATAACAGTATTCGTCAAGCAGAGTTAAAACGAAATCGGAGGTTGTATTCGTCCAGATGCTGAGCCAGACCCATGCTGGGATATATCCCTCCTTGGAGCATGTGGCATTCTTTGTACAATTACAAATGGAGATATCGGTTACGTGGTAATATCCAGTTGCATCGCTGTAATTCTCTCTATAGGTACCATGGAAGTATACCCGAACTTGCGCTCCTTCGATAGGATTCATCTCAGAATCGGTAACATAGCCAGACAATGTACCCTGATACGTCGTGATATTTGATGAACTAGTTGCACTTATAACATTATCCGCTATCGGTAGATTTGCGTTGATAGAAGATGTGATAGACACACCAACAAATAAAAGAATGATTCCAGCCGCCAACCCTTTCCTCAATATGTTTGCTTTCATGTTCTCCCTCATTTCTTATTTACCTATCAGTGGATGATGCATGATAAGGTGAAGGAGTAATTGATTAATTTGTTGGCTGATTGGTCTGTTCTGGCTTTGAATTTGGCTGATTTGTTGACTGCTCACATATGGGCCATCCATATTGTTTCCAGCTACATCGTAGGTTCGTATACCCACCCACCCATGACGTGGAATTGGATGTAACACCCACACGTAGGGTCCAGGTGCGGCAATGTTTTTTTGAAGTACTCCGTTAAGATAGAATTCAACACAATCAATACCACTCATGTTGTCAGTAGGGCATGCGGTGTAGACAATCCTATTCTCAATGATAACTACTTGTTTATACCAGGTGACCATTGGTGGGGTCATATCAATTTTTATCGAAGTTGCGTTCGGCTTATGTTGCTCTCCCGAGAAATCGATAAAATACCACTCAAGCCTATAATACCCATCATGATTGATACGAAATGGCCCTGTGTATTGTATCCATTGTCCTGTATTGATTTTATAAAAAATCGTCTCGACAACGTCGGGGTCATACACGAATCTCACGTTGACAGGGCTGATGTACCAGCCGTGATTCCCAATGTTCCCTTCGAGCCTTGGATAACAGTAACGTTCCTTTGGACCATTCGGAAAAGAACTTTCGGCTATCGGTACGATGCTTATGCCAACGAGTAAAGCAATGATTCCGCACACCAGACTTTTCTTCAACAATGTTTTTCTCATTTCATTTCCTCCAAACTACCTACAATTTACTATATGTGAATATATTTTTGAGAAGGTTAGTCTGTTGATCTGAATATACTTCGTCAGGTGGCCTAGCATAAGGTTGTGACTATGTTGTTGACTACTCAGCCGACTTTGACTATAGCTGTTTGAAATCATTGGATTGCTCGCATTGTTTCCAGCCATATCATAAGCGACCACCTTAACATATCCCTGATGAGGAATGGGGCTTAACGTCCAGACGTAGGGTCCAGGTGCATAGGCGACATGCTGGAGTTCAGCGTTTAAGTAGAACTTAACACGGTCGATGCCACTCATGTTATCAAAGGGATATGCAGTATAAATGATCCTAAAGAAAAATACTTCTTTAATCAAGACGACCATCGGAGGTGTATAGTCTATTTTAATTGAAACGGAGTTAATTTCATGTTGTACTCCTGAGAAATCTATATAGTACCATTCAAGCTCATTCTGTCCTTCGTTGATAATAAAAGGTTCTGTATACTGTAACCATTGTTCATAATAAATTATTCTGTAAAAAATAGTTCGAACAATTTCAGGGTTATAAACAAAACTTACCTTGACATGGCTCACAAACCAGCCGTGATTCCCAATGTTCCCTACGAACTTCGGATGACAATAATGGTCCGAAGGTCTATACGGAACTAAAGAACTATCAGCTATTGGCACAACGTTCATGCCAACAAACAAAACAACGATTCCGCACACCAGACTTTTCTTCAACAATGTTTTTCTCATTTCATTTCCTTCAAACTACCTACTATTTACCATATGTGAATATATTTTTAGAGAAGGTTAGTCTGTTGATTTGAATATACTTTGTCAGATGGCCTAGCATAAGGTTGTGAATGAATTGATTCATTTGCTGACGAACAGGGCTCCTTTGCGAATTGTATTGATTATGTTGTTGGGTGCTTGATTGTTTATTCGACTGACTGAGACTTAAAGAAGTACTAACTGAGCCATTAGCAGAATTTCCAGCCATATCATAGGCGACTACTCCAATAGTCGCTTTGATGAGTGGCATAGGGTCTAACGTCCATGTGTAGGGGGGACCTGTAGCGTTGAATTGAATAATACCATTAAAGTAAAACAATACATACCATATTCCGCTGATATTATCAGAGACATTACAGGTAATTCTCCATTTAAACAAACCTATTCTTTCTTTTGTTATGATGACCTGTGGCGGCGTATAATCTATTTTGAGATTGGTAGCAAATACATCAGACGATTCTCCTGAATAATTCCTATAGTACCATGAAAAATTAATTAGTCCTTGCTTATCGATAGGAAAAGGTTCTGTGTAGTGTACCCATTGCCCGGCATTGATTTTATAAAAAATCGTCTCGACAACATCGGGATCGTACATGAATCTCACGTTGACAGGGCTAATGTACCAGCCGTTACGCCCCCTCGTCCCACTAACAACAGGATAACAGTATTCGTCAAGCGGGGTTAAAACGAAATCGTAGGTTGTATTCGTCCAGATGCTGAGCCAGACCCATGCTGGAAAATATCCCTCCTTGGAGCATGTGGCATTCTTTGTACAATTACAAATGGAGATATCGGTGACGTGGTAATATCCAGTTGCATCGCTGTAATTCTCTCTGTAGGTATCGTGGAAGTATACCCGTACTTGCGCTCCTTCGATAGGATTCATATCAGGATCGGTAACATAGCCAGACAATGTACCCTGATACGTCGTAATATTTGATGAACCAGTTGCACTGATAACATTCTCTGCTATCGGTAGATTTGCATTGATAGAAGGTGCGACAGCGATACTAATGAACAAGAGAATGATTCCAACTGCCAAGGCTTTCCTTTTCATTGATTTTCTCCTTTAATTTAGGAACAGTTTAACTTATCATTTGATGACGAAGCATTAGGTTGTAGATGAGATTATGGAATAATTGATTACTTTGTTGATATTGTGGAAACGGGTTACTCTGACTGTTTTGTTGGTTGTTCAATTGATTTTGATTGAAACAAGTAAATACAGGAACCTGCACCGAATTACCTGCCATATCGTAAGTTCTCACATAAACATTTCCTTGTATATGAGGAATGGGGGTTAACGTCCATGTGTAGGGCCCTGGTGCATAGGCGGTATGTTGGAGCGCTCCATTAAAATAGAACTCAACACGGTCAATACCACTCATATTGTCAAAAGGAATTGCTGTATAGACAATTTTGTCGAACCCCCTTTCCGCCTGACAGACCACCATTGGAGGTGTATAGTCTATTTTAATTGGATAATAACTTCCATAATGTTTTTCTCCTGAGAAATCTATATAGTACCACTCAAGCTCAACATATCCTTCTTTGATAATAAAAGGTTCTGTGTACTGTAACCATTGTTCATAATAAATTATTCTGTAAAAAATAGTTCGAACAATTTCAGGGTTATAGACAAAACTTACTTTGACAGGGCTCACATACCAACCGTTAAGCCCCATCGTTCCATTGAACACTGGATAACAATCATCATCTAAGTAACAATTCGTCGCTACTGAAGGTTCTTTTTCAATTGATAGCATTGTTTGTTGACGAACTATGAGCTTTTGAAGTAACTGGGCATTTTGTTGTACATTGGGGCTGCTCTGTTGATTTGGTGAAGGATTGCTTTGGGGAGTGCTCTGCTGACTTTCGGTCAAAACTGTTTTGATGGATACTGAACTACTCGCATTGTTTCCAGCGCAATCATAGGCGATCACCTTAACATGCCCATAGTGCGGAATGGGTTGTAACGTCCACACATAAGGTCCAGGTGCGGTAATGTTAGTTTGAAGTACTCCATTAAAATAGAACTCAACACGGTCGATACCACTCAGGTTGTCCATGACGGGCGCGGTGAAGATGATTTTATTTTTAAATGTTTCTTTGTTCAACATGACCATTGGTGAAGTCATATCAATTTTGAAATCGAAGGAAAAATACCATTCGTTCCCATATTGGTCTAAAACCTTCACTTCAAGATGATGATGTCCGTCGGTTGTAATTTCAAATGGTGCAGTATAATTTATCCAAGCACCACCATCGAGTCTATATTGAATCCCAATAACTTCAGAGCCATTATCAGCAGTGACCTCAATCGACACAGGCCCAACGTACCAACCGTTATTTCCCATTTTTCCATGCAGTGTAACATTTATCCCTCGTGTCCCTGTCTTCAGCAAGTTGTTTAACTCTTTTATTGAACCAATCATTGACGAATGTTTTTCAACTGAAAGACTTCCAGCTATTGGAGTGATGCTCATGCTAACAAACAAAACAACGATTCCGCACACCAGACTTTTCTTCAGCGATGTTTTTATCATTTCATTTCCTCCGAATCCCATTATCTATCTCATTAATGCTATTTATATATTACTATTAACCAGTTTAACTAACCAATGTCATAGTTGAAGCATCTCAAGTCATGGCAATAGTTATGTAAAACAGGTCGACAAAATGATTTTTGTAAGAGCGGAATGATGGGATCCCATGATGGGTGCATGAGTTCTATCACTCAAAAAAAGGCTTACAAAGATATATACAAAAAATACACATCTCTTTTCTTCTGTGGTATCTCTCCACGAGTAAAACGAAGCAATCTAGGATAAGAATCCAGCAGCACTGTAGCCAAGCCAACCCCTTTTACATAAGAGGTAGTGTGATTATTGATAGGTGTTGGCTTATTGGAGATGAAAATAGAGGAATGTGTCAATACCATTGATTTAGCTACAGCCGGCCTCATCGTTCGTTTTCGATATCGTAGCGCCAAATAGCGGCTTTTTCCTCTATTTTCAATCCATTGTTCTTTTCAACGAACCGTGGTTCATTGCTCAAGCAGATGCCGCAGGATCGGAAACGCGTGCGGGAATCGCGCGAGCAGCCTCTCCAACAGTCCATTCGACGGCAAACTATATGAGAGCGGCATCGTAACTTTGAAGGTTCCCCAGTCGCTTGTCGCATTGTAAATATCTTTTGCTTGGCATTCAACAGTCCAGGTCCCTCTTGGAAACGTATGATTGCGGGTGATTGTCTGGCCTGAGGGGAACGGACCAATCCATCCTGCTGACGGGCACCCGTCACCCCATTCAATCCAGTAATACACGGCGTCTCCATCATGGTCGGTCGACGTAAAGGTAAAATTATACATGACATCGTGTTTTCCCTTAATTTCACCTTGAATAATGGGTATACTTGATGGTGAATTGTTCGCATTGCTCGTTTTATATGGCGTGTTCTTGACGCAAAATAATGAAACACTAATGTTCCTTCCTGTTTGTAGGCTCACGGCACTTCCCATGAGGACAAAGAGACCTACGATTATCATCGATAGAATTTTTTTCATTTCTATTACCCCATTCCTCTCAAATCCTTGTATCATATATATAATAATGATTAATTTTTGATTAAAAAACAATTAAAAATTAGATGAAATCATAAGAAGAAAAAGGAAAAAAAGAGAAAAGGAAATCCTCTCTCCTTTTCTTAAGGTTCGCACCAAGACTCACCGAGCCGTCTGCTGCGAGACACACCAGGATTATTCCGCCTACAAAAATTTTATTCGCTACTCTACGTTTCGTCTCCATCACCTCATGAAAATTCTCTTATTCAACGAGGTGAACTTATAAAAACATGATGTAATAATATATGAAAAATAGTTCAAAAACAGTTGGTACTCGAGGGCCCATTGGAGGAAAAAAAACAAATCGACGTGATCCATCGATATGCTCTCCCATGGTCGAGGGATAAAAGTTTAAATATTTCCTCCTGTTTGCGTGCACAAAAGAGGATTGAACACTTATGATGACAAATAAGAAAGCAGACCTTGCTGGACCCGGGATCAGCACCTACAAAGAAGTCGAAAAAATACTGCCAAAAAACTACAAATCGCTGCTCACACCGAAAGAGACGCAACAAGCGATCTTTACGGCAAAAAACTACATCGAGGAACATCTCAGCAAAGAACTCAACCTCATGATGGTGACCGTGCCCCTCATCGTCGACAAAGAAAGCGGCGTCAACGACTACCTTGACCGGGACGGCTCCCGAACACCAGTCAAGTTCCCCTGCGGACTCGGGATACAACCCCGCATCCAGGCACAGATCGTACAGGCGGCAACGAAATGGAAACGCATGGCGCTCAAACAATTCGACATGAACATCGGCGAAGGACTCAACACGGACATGCGTGCGGTACGAAAAGACTACTTCCTTGATCATGACCATAGCTCCTACGTCGACCAATGGGACTGGGAGAAAATCATCACCAAAGAGCAGCGGACCATCGCCTACCTCAAAGACACCGTCAATAAAATCTGGAAGGTCATCAAAGGCGCAGAGAGCCAGGTTCTCGATCAATTCCCGCAACTCGACACGAAATATTACCCGAACCTTCCCAGCACCCTCGAATTCTTCCACGCGGAGGAAATCCTGGACATGTACCCGGACCTTCCACGCAAACAACGAGAAACCGCAATCCTGCAGGACCACCCTGCGATCTTCATCATCGGCATCGGCTCAGTACTCAACGACGGCTACCCCCATGAGATGCGCGCGGCAGACTACGACGACTGGATCACGGACACATCCAGAGAAACCGGCAAGCAAACCCATGGTTTAAACGGGGATATCCTCGTCTGGAACCCGGTCACACAACGCAGACATGAGCTGTCCTCCATGGGTATTCGCGTCACGCCAGAGACCCTCAAAAAACAACTTGAGCTCTCTGGCCAAACCGATTTCCTGAAATTGCCGTACCACCAGGCGATCCTCAACAACAAAATACCGCTCAGCATCGGCGGCGGCATCGGGCAATCACGAACCTACATGTACCTCCTCAAAAAAGCCCATCTCGGGGAGGTTAGTGTCACGGTCTGGCCAAAGGAACTAAAGGACATCTGCGAAAAGAAGAACATCCACGTTCTTCAATAAATGCCAATGACCACTCGGTCGTCCTTCTTTTTTTTCCCTTATTTTTTCTTTTTTATTAACGCTTCCGAAATTTAGAACCAATGTTACTTTTTCAATCTGTGGCACCTCAGCACTTATATGAAAAAAAATCCCTTAAAGATGTATTTTTAATAGGATATTTTATATACCTCATGTGTTTATTTCGTAAACAGAGGCACAATTATGAAGAGAACATTTCTAAAAAATTTCAGAGTAGTAGCCGCAGCTCTACTCATGATGCTAATGGTCGGAGGAGGCGTTGGGAGCGCTGCTCTTAATGGAAACACCTCCCTATTCCAAAAAAACCCTATCATAACTACTTCCCAGAGCGACGATACGATCTCGGTCACCATACCGATTGGGCCGTATCAAATCACGGCATCTGACAAGGGTGACGAAATCTCTGTTGACAATTTCGGCCAGTTGTTGGTGCCAGGGAAACCAAACCTCCCGTCGAAGATCGTCGAGATCGCGATTCCACCAGGTGCAACGATTGTTTCTGTCACCTGTAAAACAGGTACAGGGATACTTCTACCGGGAATGTATCACGTCGCACCATCACCATTACCACGAGTCATCGGTGCGGAAAATCCACAAATTGCAATGCAGGAACAACAGCGGTATGAACAAAATTACCGCACCGTGTACTCAAGCAATACACCATATCCACCGCAAGTCATTGAGTTTATCCAAACCGCACACTATAGAAAATATACTATGGCTGACGTAAGAATCACCCCGGTTTCCTATCAACCTCTCACGGGTAAATTGACTTATTATCCAGAACTGACAATCCTCGTGAAATACACGCCAGCTCCACAAGGGTATGCCCCCATGACCGATAACCTCGCACAAACCGAGCACACAGCACAAGATTATATCATCAACTATGACCAAGCAAGGAACTGGTATTCACCAAAGGCGCCCTTAGCGGCTGGCCTTCATGACTTTGTCATTATCACCCTTGATTCGCTGACCTCATCGATCAGCCCTCTCGTGAATTGGGAAACATCGAAAGGGAGAACCGTTGAAGTCGTCACGACGTCATGGATCGCATCGAATTATAACGGGTATGACCTCGCAGAAAAGATGCGAAACTTCTTACGGGAGAAATACCCCTCGAGCGAATGGGGCATTCAAGATTGCCTTCTCATTGGCGGATACGACGACGTGCCCATGCGTCGCTGCGCACAAGATCTTGGATACGGAGAACCAGAGACCGATCTCTACTACGCGGAGCTTTCGCTACCTGATAGTCAATCATGGGACAGCAACGGGAACCATCAGTATGGTGACGACGGCGATAACATTGAGTTCACGACTGAAATAAGCGTTGGCCGCATCCCCTGGAGCGACCCGACAACGGTCCAGCATATCTGCGAAAAATCAGTCGCGTTTGAACAGAACCAGGATCCAGCGTTTAAGAAAAATATCCTCCTGTGTGGGGCGTTCTTCTGGCCTGACACCGATAATGCCGTACTCATGGACTATAAAACAAATCCGAGCATTAACCCTTGGATGTCAAACTGGACAAAAACACGGATGTACGAGCAAGGCTATTCGACACATACCATGGATTACGATCTCACGTATAATAATGTGAAAACCGTCTGGTCAGGTGGCATGTATGCGTTCGTTGATTGGGCGGGTCACGGGTCTCCTACTGTCTGTGTCAGATATTTCCCCTCCGAGGTGGATTTCGTCAACACCCAGACATGCCCGTACCTGAACGATGATTATCCGTCTATCGTCTTTGCAGACGCATGCAGCAACTCCGATACCGATTACACGAACATCGGCCAGCTGATGCTAAAACAGGGCGCGGTTGGTTTCCTTGGTGCCACAAAAGTCGCCCTTGGCTGCCCTGGATGGACGAATAAGAATAGCGGGTCGAGCCAATCACTCGATTACTACTTCACCTCTGCAGTCACCTCAGGTAACTACACACAAGGGCAAGCCTTGCAAGAGACACTCCATCAGATGTATATCAACGGACTTTGGGACTATTTGAAATATGAAATGTTTGAATGGGGATCAATCTGGGGGAACCCTAACCTTGCCATGGCCCCTCCAAGCTCGCCCGGTGCGCCAGCGGCGCCTAACGCGCCGACAGGGCCAACAACAGGAGTGATCTATGAGACCTACACCTACACCGCGACAACGCCAGACGACCCTGACGGCTCCGTTATTTACCTTATGTGGGATTGGGGGAATGACGCTCTTAGCAATTGGTCAGGACCGTATGCGGAAGGTCAGCAGATCCAGGCTTCTTATACATGGAACGTTCCAGGTACCTACGCGGTCCGAATCAAAGCAAAAGACATTAATGACTCAGAAAGCAGCTGGTCGCAGCCACTCAACGTCACCATGAATGCCCAGCCGAGACTTGAAATCACCAAGGTAAAAGGTGGTCTTGGTGTGAGCATGATCATTCACAATAGGATCAATGAGTCTGTATACAATATCCTGTGGTCAATCGATATGAACGGCGGCCTCATCCTGTATTCCCAGGGAACCGGCGGACTTATCCAAAACATCTCAGTTGGGCAGGATATCACCATCAAAACAGGGCTTATCATCGGGTTCGGCCGCATCACGATCATCCTCAATGCGGCCGAGGCAACAAAGACCGCGAGCGGTTTCTTGCTCGGACCAATCCTGCTCGGCGTAAAGTAAGACGCAGAATGTAGACGAGCTATAGTATCTAAATAAGAGGGAAAACGTAGCTACCCATAGGTAGTACATTTTCCTCTCTATCTTTTTTTTTTAATATAAAGAAAGCTGGACTGCCAAATCTTGATATACTTCATTACTTCTTTTTCAAAAAAACTGTGTAATTGCCAGTCATAAATGGGCGAGCGCCGCCTGGTAATTCTCTACGACGTAGGTTTTCCCTTTTTTAATGACCCGGTGCCCCTCTGCCTCCAACAATTCCTTCATGTGCAACACGCCACCTGGATACTTCTCGTTAACAATTCCACCAGTTTTCAATGTTCGCCAGTACGGAGTGATGTTCTTCATCCCCATCGCACGGTCCTCCTCCGCAGCGTACGCAGCAATCCACGCGAAAATGCCGGTCGTGAACGGGCAGCCAATGGTCGCATGGTGTTTCTTCGCTAGACGCTCCCGGATCTCGTTGATCGTGATGAGTTTTCCTTTCGGCACCATCTTCATGATCTCGTCAACCTCGATCGGCGCCGGGATGACGATCGTCCCAACCCCCCATTGATCCCTCATCTTCCCATCAAGCTTCTCGACCTTCGGCAGCCCCTTACTCTCAAGTAACTTCTCTTTCCAGGATTTTTTCACTGCCATACAACCATTCTCCAAAATCACTCAATTAATTATTTATTTTGCGCTACGAGAGGGTTCGGCCCGAGTTTTTTGATTTCCGCCACGAACTCAGTGACCACGGTTGCGAACTTCTGCCCCTCGGAGGCGGAGACATATTCAAACCGGACGCGCGACGGCTCGATCCCCAGCTCCTCGAGTAATTTTTTCAGAAGCTTCACCCGTCGGTTGGTCTTATAATTCCCAGATTGATAGTGGCAGTCCCCAGGGTGACAGCCCGCGATAAGCACGCCGTCCACTCCTTTACGAAGCGCCTCCAGGACAAACGCGGGATCGACGCGCCCGGAGCACATCACCCGAATCGACTTTAGGTTCGGCGGATACTTCATCCTGCTCGTCCCTGCGAGATCAGCGCCAGCATAGCTGCACCAGTTGCACAGAAATCCTAGGATGTTCGGCTCAAATTCTTTTGACATGGGTGTGTCCCTCTACGTGTGTTTCAACTCTGAAAGAACCATGCGTACCGCGGTGGGAACCGCACGTTTCACTTCTCTACTGAGATGCTCCCCGAAATCAAGCGTCTGTCGCACGATAATGCCGATGACGACAATCTCCTTTGGAAGCTGCGTCTCCCCCAGGTCCCTTGCGAGACGGAGCGCCTCAACAAGCGACACGTCGTGCGGGTTGCCGGAGTGAAGACTTGTGGCATCATGCACGGTGAACCGTTTCACCTCACCGGGGGACCCGTGCTCCTGGATGATCGCATCGACCAGAATCACTTTCTCGTACCCGCGGATCATGTCGAGAAGGTTCAACCCACCGGTGCACGCGGTATCAATCGAGATGTCAGGGTCATTGAGGCGTCTTTTTCGGACTGCCTCGATCACATGTAAGCCGACCCCGTCGTCACGAAGGATCGGGTTTCCAACGCCAAGCACTATCGTCTTCATTTTTTCCCTAAATTTCTTGAGATTGTTTGTCGAAGGTTCCTGTTGTGGTCAAAGATGTTCACGGTCAGCAGCATCCCGCCAGGCAGCGTGTGCGTCGCGCACCCGAAACACGGGTCGTACGCACGAAACGCCATCTCAACCTTGTTGAGCAACCCGTCGTTCACAACTCCTTTCTTGATCACGCCTTTCGCGGCATCACGCACCGACATCGTGATCGCACCAGCGTTATTCGTCGTCGCAACAATCAGGTTCGCACGTTTCACCAGCCCGTTTTTATCAATCGCATAATCATGAATCAAGGTTCCTCTGGCTGCCTCGACCACGCCGACGCCCGCGCCTGGTTCGCCAACTGGGTTTCTGATATGCGTCGAGGTAATCGCGGGGTCCTCGATGAGTTCCTGTGCCCGCTCGGTCGCGTAGAGGAGTTCAATGAGGCGCGCCCAATGAAACGCAAGCGTTGAATTCACTGGTTTTCCCCCGAGGGTGTCGGCCATCTGTGTGTATTCTTTGTCCGCCTGCGGGGTCGCCATACCGTCCGCGGCGTTGAATCGGCCGAGGGGGCCCACCCGGTAAATCCCGCTTTTCTTCCCGTCATGGAGGCCATGCCACCCGACGCTTTTTAGGTATGGGAATTTCATGTAGCTCCATTCCTCGACATGCTCCGCGATATGCGTCACGTACTCCTTCCCTTCGAACTTCGCGGTCTCGTTCCCCTCTTGATCGGTGACACGGATCAACCCGTCGTAGAAATTAACCTTGTTGTGTTTATCCACGAGCCCCATGTTGTAGGTCTTCAGGGTGTACGGGTCAGACCTGATCAGATCAACGTACACCTTGTTCTTCAGTACAATATCATCAAACAAACCAAGGGTGAACTTCGCAAAGGTATTACAAGAGGCGACCATGTCTTTGATGTCCTTGACCTCTTCTTTTATAAGCCCCTTGGAGACACCACCAGGTAATCCGCAGACAGGATGCGTCGCCTTCCCACCAAGGATAGCGGTGATCTTCTGGCCGTACGCTCGATGTTTGATCACCTCCTTTGCGACATCAATACCAGCTTTCTCAATCACCCCAAGGATGTTTCGTTTCCCCGCGGGCGCATCAGGGCCGACCACGAAATCAGGGCCGCCCAGGAAATAAAAATGAAGGATATGATCATAAATTAAGTACCCGCAGTACAAGAGCTCTCGGAGTTTTTTCGCGGTCGCTGGCGGCTCCACTTGAAACGCGGCATCAAGAGCCTTTGTCGCAGCGAAATGATGCGCGACCGGGCACACCCCGCAAATCCGTGAGGTGATCTGGGGCATATCCTCCGCACGCCTACCCTGCGCAAACCGCTCGAACCCACGAAGCTCCGGGATCTGTAGATACGCGTTCTCGACATCACCCTGATCATCCAGGAAGATGTTGATCTTCCCATGCCCTTCAAGCCGGGTCACCGGGTCAATCGTGATCGTTTTCACTTCATCACCCTCCTGTTGATGAGCGACGCGGGCAACGTATACTTGTAAAACGTCCCGACGACATCCCGAACCTTTTCGATGAGATTGTCAACGTCTTCCTCGCTCATGTCGGTCTCGCCCTCCACGCCAAGGATTGAGGCAAGCGCAGAGATCATGCTCGCACCCTGATCCAAGGCGTTCGGCAGGATCCCGCCGCACCCGGTGCACGGCATGTTTCCCTCCATGCATCGGCCACGGCACCCGGACCGGGTCGCAGGCCCCATGCAAATCACGCTTTGCTCAAGGAAACATTTCTCCTCGATGTTCTCCAGTTCGTAGATGCGTTTTATCGTCTGGATTTTCTTTTCTGACAGTTTAAACCGGCATTCATCACATACGGATTTCAAGGGCGCAAGCACTGCACCCTTTGGAGGTAATTTCTTCTCCACAATAGCATTAAACGCATCAAGAATCAACCATGGCGGCGGCGGGCAGCCAGGAAGATAGTAATCAACATCGACCACGCGGTCGAGCGGTTGTACAGAATTGTAAAATTCAGGGATCGACACCTCTCCTTCTTTTACTTTTGTAGCGGTCTTTGGAAGGGTCTTTCCCGGGTTCTCCGTGGACGGGTTATCAAGATAGACGGTATCGAAGATTTCCTTGCGGTTCGAAAGGTTCGCAAGGCCGGGGATGCCCCCACTTACCGCGCATGCGCCAAACGACACAAGTACCTTTGATTTCTTCCGCAAGAGTTTCGCGAGATGCTCCTGCTCCGAGTTACGGATGCCGCCATTAAAAAAACACACGTCGATACTTCCGTCTGCGAGGGCCTCGACATCCTTGTATTTCGTGTCAACCGCAACCGGCCAGAACACGATATCCGCGGCAGCAGCAACATCAAGAATTTTTTCGTCAGTATCAAGCATCCCGATCTCACAGCCGCCACAACTCGCGGCCCAATACAATGCAATCTGCAGTTTTTTCCCCTGTTCTTTTTTCTTTTGTTCTGTACTCATATCGTCACCAGAGTGACACAGGAAACGTCACTACCCCCTTCATAATCTCTATGCCGTCTTGCTGAAGAGACCCGATAAGAACTTTCTAAGTGTTCTGTGAATTCTGGCTTGTAAATACCACACCGATATATGTGTTTAATGGTGCTGTTCCACACCTTGTAATTTGGGCTTATCTCAGCCCCTATACGTTAAAAGCCTAGAACCTTATTTAAACTTTAGCTATAACTTCATTGACAAAAAGAAAATGCCTTTTCGTTGGTTGCATAAACCACATATCACCTTTTCTTTCAGGATTTCATATTCGCAAGGTCAGGGTAAAATTATCTTCAACCTTGGGACTATGATTAAGACGTGAACAAGAAGGAATGTGACCAATTAAAATCAATGGATGCAAAATTGGATGCAATAGAAACAACAGATTTTAATAAAGAAAAAGAGAATGTTGCTTTACCGAGGCAGTGCTATAGTATAATAAAAGAGAAGGAAAGCGTGTATTCCTTTTTCGAACGTTGCTGAATTAGAAGCTTTTGCTGTAATTGTAATACTTATTTTTCCAAACCCAAACGGTGATCTCTCCAACCGAATAGCATAACCTATTGAACCATCTGCAGGAAGCATTGCTATAACACCATTCTTAGATGCATCAATCTTGTTTAGAAAACCACCTTTCACAGAAATGTTCCACTTAATATTATAAGCATCCGATGTCCCAACATTTCTAATAATTGCTCCAGTGTAAAACCCTGTGACTGGTTCTATTTCGAGTTCAGGCTCTGCTGCAGCAACGAACACTACGGGTGTCAACAGCAGAAAAAGAATAGATATACCAACAATTATTTCTTTCATCTTCATTTTTTTCTCCCTTTTATTTCATACTTCTCTTTTCATCTCTTTCTGTTTATTTATAGAGGCTAGCTCACGGTTACTTTTATCTCAAAAGCGGTCCCTAAATAAAAACTATTCAGTTCCAAGTTCCCCAAATCTTTAGGAAAAATAATCTTAATGCCTGAAAAACGAAGAATCCCAGGAAAAAATCCAATCACATTAAACCAATAAATAGCATAATATTCGTAATTGTCAATTGCGCCATAGAAATTACCTCCCCATATTTTTACTCCATTCAATCCGATTGTAAATATCCATCCATTAGCCGGAAGATATTGCCAATACCCTAAACCTTCTGAAACACCCCCAATTCCTATTAACGATAATATTAATATTGGATTTAAATTAGAAATTACGTTGCCTAAACCGAAAGTGAGAAGAAAACTAAAAAAACTGGATTCATAAAGAGAAAACAGTATAATAGTAATTATTCGTATTATCGACGCAATTATTCCTCGAGAGACAGTATTCGTGGTATGCCCCGCAATCAGGCAATAATAATTTTCATAATCGCCATAACTTTTCCCATAGGAATTTTGTAACTTATCAAGAAGACGTGTATACAGTGGATTTTGATAGCCACCAAGGACAAGTTTCTGAGCCTTATCAGTGCTCATCCCCTTCGGCAACAACCCATACTTATTCAACTCCACAACAGCTTCCTTAAAGAGAGGAACCGCTTCCTCCCTGGTTGTCGTCTGATTTAATCGTGCCCTGAAATCAACAAGATACTGCTCAAGGTTCTGGTATTGTTGTTTGGCGAGCTTTACCGTGGTATTTCCAAATCCCTGGATACCGCATGCCTGAGAAGTCACTTCAACGAGGTCGTTGTCATCGGATGCTTTCACCACATTGAAGTTGATGCTTGGTGCGATTGCCACACCGATGAATAAGAAGATAACAGAAACAACCAACCCTTTCTTCATCCAGTTATTTTTCATACTTCATCATCCAATTTCATAGGATTCTTGTGCAACATGCTAACTACTACGATTTATATCTTTATAAAGAACAATAATAGTTTTCCAGGAGTTGATTTGGAATAATAAGGAGCATTATCTGCCCATATAGCAATGGTTAGTATGATTGAACCAAATCCTAAAATTAAGTGTGAAGATACTTGAGTTTCTTCCCCTGCAAGAAGAGGTTTTGGTAGAGTTCCTGAAGTCGCTCTCCCAAAAAGGACGATTCCTCCATCAATTTCTATGTTCCATTGAACATTAAATGCAGTATTATTTCCGATGTTCTTGATAATTCCAGAACATTTGAATAATCCGCCTCTAAAATCTAGTGATAAGGTTGTCATTCCATATGGTTCCATTAACGGGTACATATCCTTATTGTCACCACCAGATATATCATATGGAGTATCACCAACACCATCAGAACCATTCATTTCTTGATTTTGACCCCAAAAAACATCATCGCCAGTGTAGGAATCCCAGTAATTCCCACAAGAAGGATAGTTGTTATTCCATTGGTTATTATTTCCATCGTCATATGCATTCTGATTATTATCTATAAAATTATTATGATAAATATTATTATTGGTACTATTTGAATAAAGGAGTCTTATACCATCGAGCTTGTTTATACTGATGGTATTATTGGTAATTGTGTTCCTGCTTGACCAATGAATTCCTATACCATCGCCATCATTTTCATTGATGGTATTACTATTGATAGTGTTGTTTTTCGAGTAAAGAAGAAGTATTCCATCTCTTTTTTTTGAGCAACAAATGATATTATTGACTATAAGATTATTCTCAGAGTTTTGAATATTTACGTTTGCTTTATTGTTTGCATTAATGATATTGCTAGTGATATTATTGTTATCAGAATCAACAAAAATTACTATACCGCTACCATTGTTTTCACTGATGATATTGTTTGTGACAACATTATGACTACTAAAATCACAGAGGTATAAACCATCCTGATTGTTTTGACTGACTACATTATCGGTGATAATGTTATCTTTGGATTCATGAGAAAGTATACCTCTCCATTCATTTTTACTGATATTATTACTGATAATTGTGTTATTATTACTTAATATATATATGCCATTAACACCATTTCTTATAGTAAACTTATTAATACTTACGAAATCTTTGATGATGATAACAACATCTCCACTGTTATTACCATCGATAATAGTTGAGTTTTTATCCTCTCCAATCAAGTATATCGATTTGGGTATTTGGATATTCTCGTAGAAGAGTCCGGAATAGACAAATATCGTATCACCATCAGATGCATTATCAATCGCATCCTGAATCCTACTATAATTCCCTGGTCCACTCCCACCAACATACAGTATATTGCCTCTGGACATCGGTAAGGATAGCTTATCTATCTTTTGACCAGTTGATGGAACTATAACTGTCCCAATGAACAAGAGAATGATTCCAACCGCCAAACCTTTACTCAATAAAGGACTTTTTTGCATTTCTTTCCCCCGATATACAATTTTATAACAATAGTCTCCTATAAATAGGTTATTAGTTCAATGGCTATTTTGACTGAAAATATTGCTCCGTTGTTAAATATTTTCAATTTTAAAAATTCGCAAGAATCAAAAGGGAATCTTTTTCAAACCAGCACGGTTTCCTCCTCCTCGATGAAAAAACACGCAATCATCTATCACGAGGATTACAACAAGTACGACCTGGGAACAGATCATCCCTTAATCGGCGATAAACCAAGGAACACCATGGCGTTCCTTAAGGAAAAAAGCATTCTCTCCGAGTTCGATGTCTACACCCCGAAGAAAGCAACGGAACAAGACCTCCTCCGGGTCCATGACCCCGTCTATGTGAATCATGTCAAGGAACTCAGTAAAACAGGAGGATGGCTTTCTACGGACACGCCAGCACCCGTCGGAATCTTCGAGGCCGCAAGCATTGCCACCGGCGGAAGCATGCTTGCGGGTGAGAAACTCTTCGAAGGATACGACCTAACGATAAACCCGCTCGGTGGGTTCCATCACGCAAGCAAAGCACACTCTTCAGGGTTCTGCTTCTTCAACGATATCGCGGTCACGATTGAATACATGCGCGAGAAACAAAAAATCAAGCGTTTCCTCATCATCGATCTCGATGTGCACCACGGTAACGGAACACAAGATATCTACTTTGATGACCCGACGGTCCTCAACCTCTCCCTACATCAAGACGGAAGAACCCTCTACCCGGGGACCGGAAGCCTGGAGACCATCGGCAGGGAAGGCGCGGCAGGATACACGGTGAACCTCCCGTTTCCCCCAGGAACCGGCGGCACAAGCTACCTCAACGCATTCGAAGAAATCGTTATCCCCATCACCCGCCAATACAAACCAGAGATAATCATATATCAATCCGGTGTGGACACGCACCACGCGGACCCGCTCGCCGACCTCAACCTCACCTACCAAACCTACTACCACCTCGGACGCCACGTCGCAGCCCTCTCCCAAGAGACCTGCAACAAGCTCCTCGTCCTCTTGGGCGGCGGATACAACAGCACCGCCTGCATCAAATCCTACTACAATGTCATCAGCGGCCTGCTGGGGAAACAAGACTTTTTTGAGGAAACCGACATCCCCGATGACAACCCTGCAGAAGTCGCGCACACGGTCCGCACCCTCAAAGACCGCCTCAGTGATTATTGGGCCTTCTAGCCGCTCCCGTCTCAAGGAGGAAACCAAATATTTATCTATCGACCCCTGATACCGGTTACTTGGTTCTCAACCCGAGAAATGAAACAATCTGAGAATAGAATAATGCTCTTCTCATGAGGTGTTTTTCATGCCTAAACAACAAACCATGATGGAAACAAAAAACAATAAGAAAAAAGCTGTAATGAAAAGCGTTGACGGAAACACCGCCGCTGCCCATATCGCGTACGCGTTCAGTGATGTTGCCGCGATTTACCCGATCACCCCGTCATCACCAATGGGCGAAGAGGTGGATGCCTGGGCTGCGCACGGTCGAAAAAACCTGTTCAATCAAGTCCTGAAAGTCTCAGAACTGCAATCTGAGGGTGGTGCTGCTGGCGCGGTCCATGGGGCGCTCAGTGCGGGCGCGTGTGCCACGACGTTTACCGCATCCCAAGGTTTACTCCTTATGATCCCGAATATGTACAAGATCGCTGGTGAACTCATGCCCTGCGTCTTCCATGTGTCTGGCCGGGCGCTCGCAGGTCAAGCGCTCTCGATTTTCGGGGACCATCAAGACGTCATGGCGACCCGTGCGACCGGGTTCGCACTACTGGCATCAAACTCAGTACAAGAAGTCATGGACCTGGCGCTCGTCGCACACCTATCCACGCTTCGTACAAGCGTCCCGTTCCTCCATTTCTTCGACGGGTTCCGTACGTCCCACGAAATCCAGAAGATCGAGATGATCGACTATGAGGATATCGCCCCGCTCGTCGATTGGGACGCCATCAAAAGGCACCGGCAGCGAGCGCTTAACCCAGAGCATCCCCATCAGAGGGGAACAGCGCAAAATCCTGATATCTACTTCCAAGTCACCGAAGCCGCAAACAAATACTACCAGGTGGTTCCCGCGATTGTCGAAAAGGAAATGCAGAAAGTCAGCCAGCTCACCGGACGTAGCTACCATCTGTTCGATTACACTGGTGCACCTGATGCGGATCGAGTGGTCGTCATGATGTGCTCTGGTTGTGAAGCAGCAGAGGAAACAGTGCACTATCTCAATAAAAAAGGCAAGAAAGTCGGGCTTATCAAAGTAAGGTTATATCGCCCATTCTCCGCTGATCATTTCATAAGTAGTATCCCCAAAACCGCAAAGAACATAGCGGTCCTTGATCGGACAAAGGAAAGCACTGGATTCGGAGAACCGTTGTACCTCGATGTCTGCGCGGTTCTGCATGACCGAAACATTGACATCCCTGTTGTCGGCGGCAGGTACGGCCTTGGGTCCAAGGAGTTCACGTCGACGATGGTCAAAGCAGTCTTTGACAACCTCAAACTCCCTCGACCGAAGAATCATTTCACGGTCGGCATTGAGGATGACGTGACTGGAACCTCCCTCCCGTTGGGGGAACAAATCGGCACAGCCCCTGAAGGACTCATCCAGTGCAAGTTCTGGGGGATGGGCTCGGACGGCACCGTCGGCGCGAACAAAGACGCGATCAAAATCATCGGTGATAACACCCCGCTGTACGTCCAGGGGTACTTCGCGTACGATTCGAAGAAATCAGGCGGGGTCACCATGTCTCATCTCCGATTTGGGAAGACGCCAATTCACTCGACGTATCTCATTGACAACGCTGACTACATCGCCTGTCATCAGTCGTCCTATGTCGATAAATACGAGCTTTTGGAAGGGATCCGCGACGGCGGCACGTTTGTGCTAAACTCTCCTTGGACGCTTGCGGAAATGGAAACACAACTGCCGAACTCACTTAAGAAAACCATCGCGGAAAAACACCTGAAGTTCTACAATATCAACGCGGTGAAAATCGCAGAGGACATCGGTCTTGGCGGTCGCATCAACATGATTATGCAAACCGTGTTTTTCAAACTGTCCAATGTTCTGCCGATTAACGACGCGATGAAATACCTGAAAGATGCAATTGCAAAGACATACGGGAAGAAAGGACAAGATGTTGTCGAGATGAACTGGAAGGCGGTCGACGCGGCATCAGCAGCGATCCAGGAGATACGGTACCCGTCCTCATGGGCAACCCTCCCTGCCGATACAAGAGAATGTCGGCAAGAACCTGAGTTTATCACAAAGGTCGCGCGGCCGATGCTTGCGCAACAGGGCGATAAACTGCCCGTGAGTGCGTTCACCCCGGCTGGTCTCTTCCCGCCTGGGACCACGAGGTATGAGAAACGCGGCGTCGCGATTAACGTCCCGGAATGGATCATGAATAATTGTATCCAATGTAATCAGTGTGCCATGGTCTGTCCGCATGCGGCTGTCCGGCCGGTGCTCGTAACCCAGGATGAGCTTTCCAGGACGCCAAGCGGTTTTGAAGCGAAAAAAGCAGTGGGGAAAGAAGCGGAAGGCCTGTTTTTCAGGATTCAGGTCTACGCTGAGGATTGCATGGGGTGCGGGAACTGCGCTGATATCTGCCCCTCGAAACCAAAGTCGCTGGAGATGAAACCCATTGCGACACAGAAAGAGAAACAAGTCCAGATGCTAACGTATGCGGAGACGATCCCATTGCGAACCGGCGGTTTCGATAAGCTCACGGTGAAAGGATCCCAGTTCCAACCACCATTACTTGAGTTTTCCGGCGCCTGTTCCGGATGCGGGGAAACCTCGTATCTGAAGCTTGCGACGCAGCTGTTCGGCGACCGGATGATTATCGCGAATGCCACCGGATGTTCCTCCATTTGGGGTGGGTCCGCCCCCTCGGTTCCATTTACTACGAACGACAAGGGGTTTGGGCCTGCATGGGCGAACTCCTTGTTTGAGGATAACGCGGAGTACGGGTTTGGCATGGTACTTGCGACCAAACAGCGCCGCGAGAAACTTGCGGATCTGGTCACCCAGGCGATGGAAAAAGCCTCTGGAGAGATGAAGGAGGCCTTCTCGGGATGGCTGGACCACATGCACGATGCGGAGCAATCACGGCTTTATGGTGATAAAATTAAAGCATTACTGGAGAAGAATCATACGAATCCGCTGCTCAATGAGATCTGGGAATCACGGGATATTCTGACGAAGAAATCGATTTGGGCGGTTGGCGGAGATGGCTGGGCGTACGATATCGGCTTTGGCGGCCTTGATCACGTCCTTGCCATGAACGAAGACATCAACATCCTCGTGCTTGACACGGAGCTGTACTCGAATACCGGTGGCCAGTCCTCCAAAGCAACACCAATCGGTTCCATCGCGAAGTTTGCTGAATCAGGCAAAAAGACGAAGAAAAAAGACCTTGGCCTCATGGCGATGAGCTACGGCTACGTCTACGTCGCCTCAGTGTCGATGGGCGCGAACAAAAATCAATTGATAAAAGCGATGAAAGAGGCAGAATCGTACCCCGGTCCTTCGTTGATCATCGCGTACTCACCATGCATCAACCAAGGGATAAAGGCCGGCATGGGCAAAACCCAGGAAGAAGAAAAACGCGCCGTGGAATCCGGGTACTGGCCGTTGTACCGCTATGACCCGCGACTCGCGGCAGAAGGAAAAAACCCGTTCCAGCTGGATTATCAACCGCCGAATGGGACGATCCATGATTTCCTCATGGGTGAGGTCCGGTATGCCGCGTTACGACAGACATTCCCTGAAGAAGCAGATCGACTGCATAAACAGCTTGAGGAGAGCGCGCTGTCCCGCTATCAAATATACAAACGGATGGCTGAACAGAAATAATCATACTCCAATTCAGAGAGGCACGACGTAAAAAGTAAACGAGGAACACCTTGAAGCCAGGGAGCGCGCATCTTTGGGGGTTAACTCCCTCATTATTTTTCTTTTATTTCACAACGATAAACCATGGCGGACGATACCCTTATATAATCTATTTGATTACTGGGCTTTCGGTGCTCAACAATTCACCCCTCAGGAGGGAAATCTCATGAATAGCGCAAGTCTTGATAAGATATTCAAACCGAAAAGCATCGCGGTGATCGGCGCAAGTGAAACCATTGGTTCCGCTGGGTACCGGATTTTCAGAAATCTCATCGGCTCAGGATACGACGGCGTGGTCTACCCAGTGAACACCAAACGGGAAAGCGTTCAAGGAGTACAGGCGTACCCAACCATTAATGAGGTGCCGAAGCTTGTTGACCTTGCGATTATCGCGACCCCGGCGTCAACAGTTGTTGACGTTGTGGATCAGTGCGCGAAACGGGGCATCAAAGGGATTCTCATCATCTCCGCCGGGTTCAAGGAAATCGGACCTGAGGGTGTAGCACGGGAACAGCAATTGCTTGAGATTAAGAAAAAATATGGATTGCATATCGTCGGACCAAACTGTGTCGGATTCATCATGCCGTACCTGAATTTGAATGCGACCTTCGCCGGCTCCATGCCAGAGAAAGGCAGCATCGCCTTGTTCTCTCAGAGTGGTGCGGTGTGTGGCGCAATCCTTGACTGGGCCGCGGCAGCAAAAGTTGGATTCAGCTCCTTTGTCTCTGTCGGCTCTATGCTAGACATTGATTTCGGCGATTTAATCGATTACTTCGGGATGGATATCCACACCCGCAGCATCGTGCTTTACATTGAGGCGATTAGTGACGCGAGGAAATTCATGAGCGCGACCAAAGGATTCGCGCGCGCAAAACCCATCATCGTGATTAAATCAGGGCGGTACAAGGAAGGGGCGAAAGCCGCAGCGTCACACACCGGTGCGCTTGCAGGTGAAGACGCTATTTACGAGGCAGCGTTCAGACGGTCTGGCGTCGTCCGGGTCATGGACATCATGGATCTCTTCAACTGCTCCTCGATTCTCGCAAAACAGACACGCCCCACCGGGCCGAACATCGCGGTGGTCACAAACGCGGGGGGACCAGGAGTTCTTGCGACTGATTCGATTATCGAAAAGGGTGGTAAACTTGCGCAGCTCTCGCCGGAGACTATAGAAAAGCTCAACAAAGTGCTCCCGCCTACCTGGAGTCATGGCAACCCTGTGGATATCATCGGTGACGGGGATGATGAACGCTATCAAAAAGCAATTGAAATCTGCCTTGAAGACAAGAACATCGACGGGCTGCTCATTCTCTGCGTCCCGCAGGTCGTTGCTGATCCGAATAAACTCGCGGACCGCCTCGTTGATATCGCCCGCAAATCGACAAAACCGATTCTTACCTCGTTTATCGGTGAATCAAGCGTGTATCATGCGCGGGAAATCCTGAACAGAAACAACATCCCGACCTACCCAGAGCCGGATGAAGCAGTGAACTCATACATGTACCTATATCATTACGAACGGCACTTAGCACAGCTCTATGAAACCCCGGTGGAATTAGAGATCAAGACGCCTGCTCACAAGGAAATCATCCAGAAGATATTAGATACAGCAGCAAAAGAAAAACGAACAACTCTCAATGAAAGCGAATCAAAAACATTCCTGGAGCTCTATGGGATTAACACAACACAACCTATCATCGCGGAAACCGAGGAGGAAGCAGTGAACGCAGCAGAGAAACTCGGGTATCCGATTGTGATGAAAATATTGTCACCGCAGATCAGCCATAAAAGTGATGCCGGCGGTGTCGTCCTCGATTTACGATGCGGTGAGGACACCCGCACGACATTCCGAGAGATGACGAAACGCGCAAAAGAAAAAGTCCCTGATGCCCAGATCACTGGCGTCACGATTCAAAAAATGATAAAAAACAACGGGTATGAATTAATCCTTGGTTCCAAAAAAGACCCGGTGTTCGGGTCTGTTATCCTGTTTGGGTTAGGCGGCATCTACACCGAGCTTTTCAAAGACCGGGCGATCGGGTTCCCACCGTTAAACCAGGTGCTTGCTGAGCGCATCATCGAAAAAACCAAGGCGTACGACCTTTTGAAAGGATTCCGCAACGTCCCACCAGTGGACATGAAACGAGTTGAAGAAACAATGGTGGCATTCTCCCAGATGATCATTGATCACCCTGAGATTAAAGAAGTCGACATCAACCCGTTAATACCGCAGGGAAACGATCTCATCGCAGTTGACGCGCGCATCATTCTTGACCCTGAACCTGAGAAACATCCGCATCTGATCATCACCCCATATCCGACGAAATACATGAAACCAGTGACGCTCAAAGACGGGACCAAAGCGCTTCTGCGGCCCATCAAACCAGAGGATGAAAACATGTGGTTGGAGATGTTCAAGAGTTTTTCAGAGGAGACCGTCCGGTTCCGATTCTTCCGCATCATCAAAGACACGCCCCATGAGGTCCGAACCCGGTACGTGAATATCGACTACGACCGTGAAATCGGGATTGTCGCAGAAATCAATGACCATGGAAAGAAACGAATACTCGGCGTCGCGCGACTCATCGCTGACCCAGCGCATAAGGATGAAGCAGAGTTTGCGCTCGTCGTCACTGATGAATGGCAACGGCAAGGACTTGGCTCTGAGTTCCTCGATTACCTCATAGAGATCGCCAAGGATAAGAGCCTCGGGAAGATCAACGGGGTTGTCCTGAAGGATAACTACCCGATGATTGCACTCTGCCGTGAGAAAAACTTCCGGTTCTCGGAAGGTGACCCTGGCGAGTACAAGGTCGAGTATGATCTTCTCCTTGATGAGGGGTTGACCGACGGGACGCTTGAAAGCGGTAAAAAAATCAGCGAAGACGATGAGAAAAACAATGGGAAAACAGCAAAAAAAAATTCTAAAAAACCAGAGCGAATCGTGAAATCATAGGATTGTAGAACCGTCTCCGTCTGTTTCCACGATGTTCACCCAGATAATCGGGATTTCCGTTGGGATGGACTTTTTGTTCTTTTTCTTTCCACTCATTTTTTACACCTCTCGAAGTCGTAAGGCGAGTGCTCGTGCGCGGTTCGCGACCACAAAGGATTTTGTGATGAATTCGATTTCAGTTGCTTCCTCAGGGGTTGATACTTGGCCAACAATCATCATGGGTTCTCACTCCTCATGTACCTTTTTTGTCTGTTTTCTTTAAAGCATCTTGTTGTACACCCCGTACCAATGTTCTGTACATTCCTTACCCATCCCGATATACTCTGAGATTTTTTAGAAGAACAGATGATATCGTTTAATAACCGTGTCACGGTTTACAGGTGCTCATGGACCGACCGCTGTTCATCCCGTTTCTTTTGGTTCTTGTCTCCTTTGTCTGGGCCGGCTCTTTCATTGTCGTTCAGTACGCAACGCAAGAGATTAGCCCGGTTCACCTAGGGTTTCTTCGCTTCCTTGTCGCAACGCCCTTGATGGTTCTCATCGTGGTTTTTCAGAAAAAACCACTCAATCTCCCAAGGAAGGAACTCCCCTGGCTTATTGTCCTGGGGCTTACAGGAGTGACGTTTCTGTATTTGTTTCAATTCATTGGCATTGATTACACGAATGCACCTACTGCGGCTGTTCTCATCAACACCAACGTTATTTTCATCGCAATCCTCTCTGGGTTGTTCCTACATGAACTGCTCACGAAACGCAGGATTGCGGGGATTGTGCTTTCCTTCCTCGGGGTCATCGTGATCATGTTTTCTGACCTCACCCTTGAAAGACTCAGCCTCACGAGCATCTTTTTCATCGGCTGCATCCTCGTGCTTTGCTCCGCTTTCAGCTGGGCGTTGTACTCGTTTGTCGGTAAACGGCTCCTGAGAACCTATGACCCGTTTATCATCACCACCTACGCATTTGTCTTTGGGACAGTATTGTACCTTCCTTTTGTGATAGTAGATATTACCCCAGCTCTCCTTCACATCTCGATGAATGGCTGGCTTGCAATCTTGTATCTCGCGCTCACCTGTTCTATCTTCGGGTACCTTGGGTGGTACTACGCGCTCCAGCATGTTGATGCCAGTAAAGCGGCGGTGTTCCTCAATTTTATTCCTTTCTTCACCATCCTCATGTCGGTGTTCCTTGGGCAGCAACTCACCTGGTTTTTCCTTCTGGGCGCTATCCTTATAATCTACGGTGTATATCTCACTGAAAAAACTTAACCATAATCAGGGAGTCGTGTATGTTTTGCGTGGAATGCGGGAAAGAAGAACAAATCTATAAAAACGGGGTCTGCCTCTGCTGCTACCTCAAACAAACCCAGTTTTCAAGAGGACCCGCGGTCATCGATATCTTCTTGTGTCCCCGGTGTGGTTCCTATAAATACAAGAACACCTGGCTTTTGGAACCGTTTTCCGATGTTTTGAAACGGCATGTCAAAGACGGGTTTCACATCAGCCCAGAGCTACAACAACCTCAGATAGAAACCGAGTGTAAAGAGCAAGACCGGATCTTCTCCTGCATGGTGTCTATCACTGGGTCGGTGGGGGATCAAACGGTCATGGAGCAGCATCCGCTCACGGTTCGCATCAAACGGGTCACCTGCGATATCTGCTCCCGAGCGGCTGGTGGGTACTACGAAGCGATCCTGCAGATCCGCTCTGACCAACGAACCTTTTCAAAACCAGAGTTAGCCGCCCTTCGAGAAACCGTGGAGCATCTCGTCGGGCAACAGCAAGACAGCGGCAAACGAGGGCTCTTCATCACCGACTTTGAAGAGAAACGCGAAGGCCTTGATTTCTTCCTCAGCGATAAAGGCACCGCGTTCTCCATAGCAAAAAAAATCCAGGAACAATATGGTGGTGAATTCAAACAATCAGCATCCACCGCAGGGATGAAGGACAGCAGGCAGCTCTTTAGAATGACGTACCTAGTACGGATCCCCGCGTACCGCACCGGTGATTTTTTCTGCGTGCAGGATGCATTCTATTATATATCATCGATTCATGGGACACGCGTGCGTGCAATAGAGCTTTCCTCATGGAAGGAAAAAATCTTCGAGGGAAGTGGCATTCAACCGTCAACGATACTCGGAGGAAAAGAACTCATTAAAGAAATGATCGTGGTCAGTCAATCGAAACACGAAATACAACTCATGGACCAAAAAACCTACCAAACGATTGACATTCGAAAACCACAAGGCTTTTCGACGACATCGCAAACAGTGAGCGTTGTAAAACTTGAGGGTCAGATTTTTTTACTTCCATCAGTTGATTAGAAGAACGTATCGGTTTTCGTTCGCAATGAAATTTCACCTGCAATAGGGGTCGTCATAAGTATTTCCCTTTCTTTTTTTGTCGTCCCATGGGCAAGCGCCCACATGAGCTTGACGTACGCAGTCTCGGGAAGCATGTCCTCGCCTGAGATAACCCCCGCTTTGATGAGATCTCGGCCCGCGGAGTACACGCGCATGTTCACCCGGCCGAACAGGCATTGCGAGGTCATGACGACGGTTGTCCCGTCCTGTATCATTTTCTGTATCATCGGGATGATCTGGGTATTCACATGGCCTAACCCGGTCCCTACGAGAATAAGGCCTTTCTTTTTCGGGATGTCCTCTGGTTTCATCCCTGGGTAGAAGTACACGATTGCGACGTCTTCATCCATCTCTTTCTCAACGCTCACCGTCCCCGGCGTTTTTTTCCGGTACGGCTCTCTCATGGTGATGACGCCGTGTTCCACCGTTCCCAGGGGGCGATCATTGACGGTTTTGAAGGCGTCGCGGCGTGAGGTATGGAGCTTCCGCACTTTCGTCCCGCGATGAATCGCTGAAAACGAATCAGAGGTCTCCCCGTGCATCACCACAACGACCTCGCCGATATCCGATGTCGCTGCGACCGTTGCTGCTGCCATGAGGTTTTGCGCGGCGTCAGATGACGGCCGGTCGCTCGATCGTTGCGCTCCGACAAGAACCACGGGTCCGGTGAGGTTTTTCAGCATGAGGGAAAGAGCAGCAGCGGTATACCCCAGGGTGTCAGTCCCGTGAGGAACGACCACGCCGTGTGAGCCGCTGTTAAGTTCTTTTGCGATGATCTCCGCAAGGGTCTGCCAGTGGTGAACCTCGATGTTTTCACTCAGCATCTGGAAAGCGACCTGTGCTTTCACGTTGCAGAGGTCAAAGATCTCCGGGACTGAAAACGCCAGCTGCTCCGCTGATGTCGCGGGATGCACCGCGCCGGTCCTGTAATCGACGTAGCAGGCGATCGTCCCCCCGGTGCCGACAATCGAGATGGTCGTTTTATTGGGGTCAAAAGGTATATGTTTCACTTGTTTTTCAGTGGCGGGATGTTTCTGGACAAGCATGATTTTTGTGTTCTGATCGACCGAGACACCGATATTATATCCTGTGGTAAGTTTAATCGTAATGATGTCATCATCGCTGAACTCATGATGGGGCATGAGAACCCCTTCGTACTGCTCATCGCTTCGAATGATTTTGATGGTATCCCCTATCTCTGCGTTGGCTGTGCGTAGGATCTCCTCGATAACCTTTTTTCTCGGCATGCTACTCTTGTGAAGTATCTTTTTGGTTTTTAAAGAATTATCCTTGTGGGCATCAGAACTGTTTTATGGGAGAAACAATTCAGGTGCTTGTATGCGGGTCGCAGTGAAGTTCGCCTATGATGGAAGACATTTTTCTGGGTACGCGCGCCAACCTGAGCAGCGAACCGTCGAACAAGCGCTTTTAGATATGTTAATTGAATCCAAGATTCTTGTTGATGCGAACTCGTCTTGTTTTCGTACCGCGAGTCGTACCGATCGTGGTGTGTCTGCCTTGGGCAATGTGTGTGCCTTTGATACTGATTGTTCCAAAGAAAAGATTTTTACACGGTTGCCAAAGGACATTTCAGATGTATACATCTACGGGGTACAATTGGTACAGCCTGGTTTTTATCCTCGTTTTGCGAAAAGAAGGGAATACCGGTATTATCTGAAGAAGGACAATCTTGATGTTGATGCAGTGCTTTCTGCCGCAGGGTTGTTCACCGGGGAGCATAATTTTCGGAATTTCGCGCGGGTTGAACCGTTGAAAAACCCGGTTCGAACCATAGACAACATTGTGATCTCGGAGAAGCAAGGGTTTTTCGTGATTGATTTTTATGCACAAACCTTCCTGTGGAACCAGATCCGCCGAATCGTGTCAGCGCTTAAAAAAGCAGGGGAAGGGACCTTGACACAGAGTGCAATCAAGCATGCGTTATTGCATCCCGAAGAACCAGTTGATTTCCAGATGGCACCACCGGAACCATTGATCCTCAAAGATGTGGTGTATGATTTTTCGTTTGGGTTTGTGAAGGACTACAAAAAAACCCTTCAGAGTCTTGAAAACAGGATTGTCGCGTTGTTGTCATAGTTCTTTGTTTGGGGATTTCCGAATATATTCCATTTATTTATATAGAAAATAAGTAGATATTAATGGTAGATTTCGACCATGTCTGATGAACTCGGATGATAAAAAATATCAGAAGGTGTCTATATGATTGACAAGAACGAAGAATTAAAAAAACTCTACAGGGATGCGACCTATTATCATCTGTTGAATCCCTGACTTTCGCAGTTGACCGTTCTTTTCTTGATTAGAACACATTTCGCACTTCACACTATTTTCTGGTTTTCAGCCAACAAAACAAGCTAAAAACCTATGATCCCGGTGTTTTCCCACAGAAAAT
>Ga0315280_10000471_pt1:50000-75081 | contig 75081 bp, 72 predicted proteins | sample YL17G06_40_MG_FD_203697 | JGI IMG/M metagenome (GOLD analysis project Ga0315280, IMG submission 203697) | Sediment microbial communities from Yellowstone Lake, YNP, Wyoming, USA - YL17G06_40 | ecosystem: Environmental > Aquatic > Freshwater > Lake > Sediment | place: USA: Wyoming... | reverse complement strand
TCCCAGTTGGCATAGTCCCTGTGATAGCCGATTCTCACTTCATTGTACATGGTGGGGCTGAACAGGTGGAGCCAGGTCAATCCGCCGGTATGATAGGAATAAGGAACTCTCTTTTGTTCGCCAGGGATGTTGGCGAAATCATAGTAGAAATTATAAGTATTATACAGCCAGCGCAACGCAACTCGGTCTTCTTCGCTGAAGATGTGGTCAATCTTGAAACCGCCGATATAACCTCTGGAATGGTTGGTCCCGTCCCAGACATACTTTCCGGCATCGACCAGTCCGTCGTGATCCAGGTCGATGAAGTCATAGGTGGGCTTGGGATAATTGGCTCCATATTGGTCAAAGAATTGTTTGGCCGACCCTTTAGCGCGGCTGATGGCCTCAGGAGTGAAGAAATAATAGGGTGTTCTTGACTCCTGATCCTGCCAGACACCCTCAAACGTAAAGAAGAAGAAGGTCTTGTCCTTGATGATCGGGCCGCCCAAAGTTGCGCCATATTGATATCTATTCAGGGGTGGCCGGTCGCGCGTCAGCCAGTCTTCAGTCTGGAACAGGGCGCTGTCGCCCCGGTAAAAGGCCCAGGCGCTTCCATGAAGCTCATTGGTTCCGGATTTCATGACGGCGTTGATCACGCCGCCTGCCTGGCGGCCGTACTCTGCCGAGAAATTATTGGCGATGAGCCGGAATTCCTGAATGGCCTCCGGAGGAAGGCTGGTCACCTCATCCGTAGCCACTCCGTTGTTGTTGTTATCAATCCCGTCGATCATGAAGTTATTGGCCGATCCTCTCATCCCATTGACAGCATAGCCAGACCGGCTGGCACCAGGAAGAGTTCCAGGAGCATACTGCATCAGGGAAAGATAATTCCGGTTTCCCTGAGGATAGCTCAGAAATTCTTTCTCCGTGATGACCGTGGAGACCTGAGCTCTTGTCGTTTCCACAAGAGGAGAAACGCCAACAACCGTCACCTCTTCCTCAATCTTTCCAACTTCCAGGCTGAAATCGATCTTTAACTCAGACCCTGAAAGCAGCTCGATTTTTTCTTTGGTTAAGGTCTTGAAACCCTGCAGCGAAGCTGTAGCATTGTAGATCCCTCGGGGCATTCTCTCCAGCCGGTACCGGCCCTGTTCGTTGGTCACTGTCGACTGAGATAACCCTGTTTGGAGATTCTTGGCCGTGACCGTGACTCCGGGGAGAGGCGTACCCTCAGTGTCAAAGACGGTTCCGACGAATGTTCCGAGGTCTCCGACCTGGGCACTGGCACCAAAGCATAAGAAGACAAAGGCAAGGAAAAGAAATGTGAGCCTTCTGAAATTCATTCATGTCCTCCTTATTTTTATGTTCTTCTTTCCTGAACGCTTCAGAACGTTCAAGAAAAAACCCTGGAGTGGAGCTCAATTCTGCACTCCTACCTCTTGCCCTTAGCATAATTTCTTTATGTAATTCTCACCTCCTCTTTTCCTTGTTTGAGCCAAAAAAAAGAGGCTGCTTGAAACCCTTGCGGGTTTCTCACAGCCTCTTCTGTTTCAGTCAGCTGTTAGATTAAAATTTAACTTTGTATTTTCTATGTTTTGATAGAGCAAAAACTATGCCAAATTATGATTAATAGAGTTATCTTATTTATATAAAACAAATTAGATAAATTATTCTCTTCGCTAAGGGTCTTAAAATTCACTTTTTTGAATGAACAAATTCACTAATTTGATTTTCTTACTGCACAAAGGCGACGAATCAAGATGAGAATATTACGGGCTTTTTTTGGAATCGAATGTTGTATCTTTTTATCTTCTCGTTCAATGTGGTATATTTGATTCCCAATACGTTTGCTGCCTCCCTTTGGTTTCCCTTAACCCGGAAAAGGATATTGAGAATAATGCTTTTCTCTATGTTTTCGAGAAGCGCCTTCAGGAATATGGGCTTTTCGTCGCAAATAAATTCTATAAAAAGCTCGATGATATCCATTTTTATCTTTTTCTCTGGAATTAAACCTTTCTTTGCCTTTTTATGTCTTTGAGATAGCGGGCCTTCTTTCTGCCAAGGGCTCTTAATCGATTCGTTCTTTTGCTCTGAAACTAATTTTTCCTCATCCATCATTGTCTCCCTCAGTAAGAATGGTTCTGAAAGAATTTCATTATTCTTCAATGAAAAATTTTATCTTTTTCTTCACTTCTTCAGCCATCAATGGCAGGCCATCCTGAATTTTCAGCTTCTCTATTTCCCCATACTTCAGGTTTTCACAGAATTTGATGAAAGAGTGCCAGGCGGGATGAATGCGGATAAGCCTTCCCTTTCCCATGTCGCCGTTCAATTTCTGAAGTTCTCTGACCATGAAGTTTACCTTCAGGATCTTCTTTCTAAGGACTCTTTGGAATTGAAAAGATAGTCTATCGACCGGTTTAATGCATTCAAATCCAAGGGCTTAACGAAGAAATGGCTTATGGAAAACCGGCTTAATTCTTCAGGCTTAATGAGGTCCGGATAAGCAGAAATCAAAATGGCCTCTCCCTTATAGCCCAACTCCCGGAATCTGGCGATCATCTCCAGGCCGCTGAGGTGGGGTAATTTTAAGTCAGCTATGATCAGGTCAACCTTTGAATTCTTAAATCGTTCCAGGGCTTCCTGCGAATCTTTTGCCAGATAGACCCGATATTTCTTCTGAAGAATCAGGAAAAATGTCTTACGGATGTTTTCGTCATCATCGACAACAACGATCTTTTTACCAAGCATTTTTTCACCTTTCTTCATTAATTAAGCCTGCATCTTTTGTGCCAATCTCATGAAGAAAAAAACTCCTGATAAGACCCGAAGAAGAGCGTTCTTGCAGAGGCTTAAGGAAAAAATATTTACAAAAAAGAAAAACAGTTTTACAAAAAAAGACTTTAGCTTGAGGGAAGATTCAAGCCAAATATCTTGATTTTTTATCGAACAGATGCCAAGGCAGCCCGTAGAATGATGGTGAGGTGTTGATCAAACCTGTTGGGCGCTCAAAGAGCTTAAAATCATGCAGACGCCTTCCTCGGAGGAGGAAGAAAGTCATCAAAGATATTCGGCGCCGACCTCGGCAGGGTGATGGGAGATGCAATAACGAAGGCTCAAGACCTTGTATACGATGGCTGGGGGGTCATGGGAACAAGTCTCGGCGAGGCAAAAAAATTTTCTGAGGAAGCTTTGAAGCTTAACCCCAACTTGGCCGATGCCTATAACGGATTGGCGTCGATCGCTCTGAAAAAAGAAAAACTGAGATCGGCAGAGGAGTATTATCGAAAAGCTTACGAGAGCGCGGCACGGTTTGGGCCTCGTCCTATTAGAAACAGGGAATTTCGATGGGGCGATAAGCGAATTTAAAGAATTGATCTTGTCCCAAAGTGACGGGATAATCATATCCAAGCATAGGTGACCTTATACTGATAAGCTCGATCTGACGATGAATCTTGAGATATTGACTCCAGAGCATCTTCCAGTTTTCAGGAGCGCCCTTTGATAGAAGTTCTCCATGTGGGCCGGGGCTTTTGGGTACTTCTGCGGGTCCGGAGCCTCGAACAGCTTATGGAATCCGGTTTTGATCTCTTCCACCAGACCGATGATTACCTCTTTTTCCGGCGGCGGGACCTTCTCCAGGACCTCCCGAGTCAGAGAAAACAGCGGGATCGTATCCAAGCGCTTCAGCAGCGCTTGCTGCTCTTTTTTCTTCCACCCGTCATGGAAAAGCAGAATCGAGAAGTCCCGTTTCCCATGCCAGACACACCGCTAAACCCTCATCTTCTCCGAAAGAAGGTTGTCCTCGGTGCCGGCTGCCGCGCCCTGTACTCCCCAATAAACATCTGTTCCAGAGCCTGAAGAGTCGCTTGGCTCAGGTTGTCCATGATGTGATCCTTGATTCCGGCCAAACCGTTGAATACCCCATTGAGTGTGAGGTCGGTTTTTGGTACTCTAAACGTGAGGACGAGCTTGATTTCGAGTTCGTCCATGTGGCTACACCTCCTTTCCATAGAAGATTGAAAAGAGATGGTTGTAGCCCTTCTTCTTTATCCATGTTAAGTCATCCCGTCACTTTGGGACAAGCTCTGGGAAAAAAAGGCAAGGTTTTTAAGATATTGAAATTCCGCTCCATGTATGGGGACGGAGATCGGAAATGGAGCCTGGATGAACTACCCCAGCTCATCAACGTTTTAAAATCTTATCTGCCCAAGGAAAAAAGGAAACTCGAGGATATATTCCGCATCATTTCCACGGTCACACCGGGCTTGACGGGATTATGGCAAGTTCGTGGAAGAAATATTTTGGCTTTTAAAGACCGGATACTTTTGAATGATTATTACATCCGGAATTGGTCTCTCTGGCCCGATATCATCATTCTGGTCAAGACCATAAAAGTATGGCTCAAGCGCGAGGAGGCTTATTAAAGATTCCGTCATGGAGAAACCCGAGCCTCAGATTCCCAGCCCGGAGCTTTTTTTCATTGCCAAAGGAGCGGGTATCGTTTTTCTGGGGTCGCTCATCGGGAATGGGCTCAGATACTTATTCCAGATCATCGTCGCCCGCAGCCTGGGAGCGGAGCTCTTCGGCCTTTTCTTTCTGGGTCTGACAGCCTACACAATCGCCGAAATGTTTTCCGAACTCGGACTGCCCAACGGGGTGATTCGTTACATCGCCCTCTATCAGGGTTTGGGGGACCGGAGCCGGACGAAAGGGATTATCTTTTTGGCCTGCCGGGCGGTGGCTCTTTCCGGAATGGCTGTGGGATCTCTCCTTTTTTTTCTTTCCCGTGTTCTCTCTTTTCATGTTTTCGGCAATCCTGGACTTATCCCGATTCTAAAATATTTCGCCCTGATTCTTCCCTTCTCCGCGCTCGGAACAATCCTTCTTTTCTCCCTTCAAGGTTTTAAAGCCATCAAATACAAAATCTATGCCGGAGAATTCTTCGAACCTTTTCTGAGAATTCTGGCGGTCATGGGTGTCCTTCTCATGGGGTGGGGGCTAAAAGGCGTCCTTCTCTCTTATTGGGCCGTCACCCTGCTGACCGTCATTGTGATCCTGTATTATTTGAAAAAAGTCTTTCCGGCGCTGGGGGAAGGAAGCGTCAGGCCCGTTTATGAGACAAAAAAGATTTTGAGCTTTTCCTGGCCTTTGCTTTTTGTCTATTTCATTGGCTATCTTCTCTTGGCCACGGATACGTTCATGTTGGGCATTTTCCGGACGTCCGGGGAGGTCGGGATTTATGGGGCGGCTCAGAGAACAGGCCTTCTCTGCAGCCTGGTGCTCACCTCGTTCAATTCGATTTTTGCTCCCGTTATCGCCGACCTTTACAACCGGAAGAAATTGGCGGAGATGGAAAGGATTTTTAAACTCGTATCCAAATGGGCGTTTTCGGCAACGCTTCCGATTTGCTCGATCATTTGCCTGTTGCCCAAGAATATTTTATCTGTTTTCGGCCCCGCGTTTTCCCGCGGAGCCGGCGCTCTGACGGTTCTGGCCTTGGGCTGGCTAGTCCATTCTTTCTTCGGCACGACAGGAACGATTCTGACCATGAGCGGGCGGACGAAACTCCATTTGGCGAATTTCTCCTTTCTTCTTCTTTGCAATATTTTTTTGAATTATGTCTTGATTCCCTCCTATGGAATCTTGGGTGCCGCCCTGGCGACATCCGCCTCTCTGCTTCTCATCGACCTTGTGACCTCTTGGCAGGTGTATTATGTCCTGAAAATCCATCCCTTTAGAAAAGATGACGGGAAGCCGCTTCTGGCCGCGGGGATAGCGGCTCTGGTGGCCCTGGCCCTTATCCGGAGAATTCCTCACGACAACGAATCCCTCTTCCCCCTGGCGATAATTGGCTTGCTTTATTTTGGGATATATCTTACTCTATTTCAACTGTTGAGGATCAACGAGGAAGAAAAAAATATTCTGAAAGGCATTATCAAAAAGGTAAGAGGGATACGATAAATGTTTAGCCGGAAATTGCCGACGATCCTCCAGCAAGCTGAACGGGTTGGGAAGATGCCTTCCGTCCCCCCCAAAAAGTTTCAAGCCCTTCTCGAAAAAGGAATGCGCGGCCGGAGGCTGGACGACGATGAACTGGTCGAATTGATCAACGGGACCCTGAGCGGAGAAAATCAAAGACTTCTGTTGGATTTTTCCGCGAATTATAAGAGGCCGCATCACAATGACATCCTGTTATTGCCTCCCCTTTACTTCTCCAGCAAATGCGAGAACCAATGTCTCTATTGCGATTTTAACAACACGGATGGATTCCGTCTGTCCTATGAGGAATTTCTGAATGAGTTTGACGCCCTTTTGGATATGGGCTATCGGAGCATTGAACTCGTCAGCAGCCAAGACCCGGATCTCTTTATTCACCGCCACGGAAAAGAGACCTCTTCTCATGAACAGCTTTACGATATCCATAAAGTCGCCAAATATTTCGACCTGGGCAAAAAACGGCTGGCGGAAAAAGGCGGAGGCATGCTGACCAGCAATATTCCTCCTGTGGATGGGAGCAGCTTGAAAGAGCTCAAGTCGGCCGGCCTGGATTGTTATCTGCTCTGGGCCGAGACCTTCAATCCGGCCCAGTATTCAAGCCTGCACCATCTCGATCGCCCCAAGTCCGACCAGGCTTTTCGATTCGATTCGTTTGAAAAAGCCCTGGAAGCCGGAATCGGGCATGTGGCCGGAGCTTTTTTGAAAGGATTATATGACTGGAGAAAAGAGGAAGTTGTCCTCTATCTTTTTGATCAGTTCTTGAAGAGGACCTGCGGCAGGGGACTCTCGATTATCGGGACCCCCCGGCTCAAAGGGCCTTTTGCCCGATCCAATTGGGTGAAGCCCTATCAAGTCTCGGATGAGGAATATGAGCTCAATGTCGCTCTCGACCGAATCCTTTTTGACGGCGTTTTGTGGCTGCAAACAAGAGAAACCCCCTCGCTCAACCGCCGCCTAATCGCCCGCTACGGGGGAGGCGTGATTCTCACCTTGGACTGCTCCACGGCACCGGGAGGCTACAAGTCTCCTTCCAAGGGAAAGGCCCAATTCCCAGTGTACAGGCAGAATCTCTCCCTGGCTGTGAGGCAGCTGGAAAGCGATGGATATCGTGTCGTTTTTAACTGGGACCACCGGACATTGTCGGATTTTCAGAGAAAAGATTAGGTCTGTCTTCCCGGTTCTGGACAATCAGCTCGGAAAAAGAACGGTGGAATAACCCAATGGTTGCCCGTCAATTCTACGGCTTATACAAATTGATGAGGAACCCGCGGAAATCATGCCAAGCCATTCTGGAAATCCAGGAAAGGAAGTTAAGAAGGCTGGTCCGGCATGCCGCCAACAATGTCCCCTATTACCGAGAGTCCTTTAAGGCTTTGAACATTAAGCCCGAAGATATCCGAACCCTGAAGGATTTACAAAAGCTCCCCCTGACTTCCAAAAAGATATTACAAGAATTGCCGTTAAAGAAAAAAATGGCCGGGACTGTGGACCTCCAGCGATGTCACTCATTTTCCACGAGCGGGACGACAGGGATTCCGTTAAAAATATATTTCCGACGCCGGGATATGATATATATGAATCTCTCCTGGATGCGCGCTTATTTGGCGGCCGGCCTGAAGCCCAGGGACAAACTGCTCGTCTTCGTTGGAGCGAGCGAAGTTGACCAAAAAAAATCCTGGTACGAGCATCTCGGCTTTTTGAGGAGAAAAAAAATCTCGACCTGGGCAAGGCCGGAAGAATGGGTGAAGGGAATCAGGGGATGGAATCCTGACGTCATCATCGGGTATGTGATGACCTTGAACATATTGGGAGAGACTCTTCAAAGAATTAAGGCCAGGGACATTAGCCCGAGAATCATTTTCCACAGCTCGGCCGTGCTGGATGATTTCTCCCGGAAATTTTTTCATTCCGTTTTTTCCTGCCGGGTCGTGGATCTCTATGGCTCTTATGAAGGCGGATGCATCGCCTGGGAATGTGAGGTATGCTCCGGGTATCACATTTCATCGGATTTGCTGATCGTAGAAATTCTGAAAAATGACAAGCCTGTATCTCCGGGAGAAGCGGGAGAAGTGGTCATTACCAACCTCCATTCCTATGCCATGCCGTTCATCCGGTATCAACTGGGTGACATGGCAGTCCTGTCAAAGAAAAAACCTTCCTGCGGGAGGGAGTTTCCGCTTTTGGAGAACATCCAGGGACGAATAGATGATTTTATCGTTCTCAGAAATGGCCAAAAACTGACTCCTCATCCCTTTTATCACTGTCTTGATCCCGTCCCGGGAATAAGACGGTGGAGGATTATTCAGGAGGATGCCGACAAGCTGACTGTAGAGATTGAAGCCGGAAACGATTTTGAAAAGTCATCTTTACGAGCCATTGAAGACCGCTTGAGAAACCTGGTCGGGGATGAGATGGAGATCTATTTTTCTCTGGTCGAGTCTATGGTCATCCATCCGTCTTTAAAATTTCGGGCCGTCAGCTCGAAAATGGGAACGCGTCCGTAAAAATATGCACTTTTCATCTCCGGAGATTCCTCTGACGCTCTCTCATCTCAAGAGTTTGTCCGCCGAAGACGTCTTCTACTTTTTTGGCCGTCTCCTGGAAGGGGAACTGCGCGACCGAAAAGAAAAGGGATTGGACGAGCTATCCTTAAAGTCATATTACACGGGCTTCTTGACCGAGAGCGGAAAATCAATCCCCCTCGCTGCCTTTGGCTACGGCCAACGGTTTGGCCCATTGATTCAGGAGCTTCAAAGATCTTCGGATTCTCTCAGGCTCCTGGATGCGGGCTGCGGATACGGAACGGAGAGTATTCTTTTTTCATTATTGGGCGCCCGCGTGGACGGCGTCGAGCTTGTCCTCGAACGGACCGAACTTGCCCGCTCGCGGATCAGCTTTTATCAATCTCTGTGTTCGTTTCCCTTAAATCTTAAATTTTTCAATGCCAACATTTTTAAATTTCTTCAAAAATCCGGGCCTTATGACATCATCTGGGCCATGGAAGCCGTCTCACACATCTATCCTCCTGAAGAATTTTTTGCTCTGGCTTATGACAGAACAAAGAAAGGCGGGAAGCTGGTTATCTCGGACCCGAATCGCTTGAATCCGCTTGTCTGGCTGAGGGAAGTGAAAATCAGAGGTTCAGTCCGGCCGGGAGTTCATGAACAATTTACGGACCCCGAGACAGGCGCTCCCGTCAAGTATGGACAGGAAAACCGTTTTTCCGTATTTCTTTTAAAGAAAAAGCTCGAAAAAGCAGGGTTCAAAATTCAGGACGTTCACATGTCCGGGTTCCTGGGCAGTTCCTTTCTGCCAAAAAAAATCCTGATGCGAAGGGGTCCGCATTCTTTTTTGAGGGCTTTTCAAAAAGCCATGAAAGAGGTTCTTCTCCTGAACCGCCTCGGTTCTCTGTACACGATTGTCGCCGGCAAGGAAAAATGAGGAAAGAGACAAAGATCCTTATCTTAAACACACATTCCGTGCTGAATTTGGGTGACGCCGGAATCGTTCTGGCCCAAATTCAATTTCTTAAAAAACACGTTCCCGGTTGCCGAATAAGCTTGACCTCCAGAACGCCCGCGCTCGACCGGAAGCTCTATGGCCCGCTGGGGATCAAGGTGCTTCCTCCTCTGATTCCCGCGCCGAGTATCTATGCGGGCTGCGTTCAAAAAATTCGGCAAAGCCTGAAGAATTTATTCTCCTTCTTTTCCAAATGGGAACTTTTCAGAGTAATGAAGAGAGCGGATTTGGTCGTCTCCAGCGGAGGGGGATATTTCTACTCCAACCGAAAAGTCTTTCCAGGCCCCATGTTTTTCCAGAATTGTCTGCCGGTTCTGTTTGCTCAGCGCCTGAATAAACCGGTCATTTTTTTTCCCCAGTCTTTTGGGCCGGTATTCAACACGGCGGCATCCAGAATCTTAAAGAGGATGCTGGAGAAGGAGAACGTTATTAAAATATTTGTCCGGGAGAAAGCTTCATGGGATTATCTCCAAGCTTTGCTCAAACGCCAAAAATGCCAGGGTAAAATCGAAATCTGTCCGGACATGGCTTTTTATCTGAAAAGCGAAAGCGGCCGAGGGGAGAGGAGAAAGGAGCTGAATCTTCTCCGACCGGTTGTCGCCCTGACTCTCAGACGCTGGGATTTTCCTGAAGTCAAGAGGGTTGGAGAGAGGAGGAAGAAACAAGAGGAATATCTTGCCGCTCTGGAGGAGTTCTGCCAAAGAGTCTTTCGAGCCCGGGGAGGCTCTGTGCTCATCATCCCCCAGGTGAGGGGACCGGGAAATTTTGAAGACGACAGGATCATTTCCCTGCAATTTTGGGAAAGAGCCAGGAAACTCCTTCCGGATAAGAATATCGCCTATCTCCATCTTCTTGATAGCGTCTCTCCCGCGCACATCGTTGAGGTTTTTTCCCGCGTGGATTTGGTTCTCGCCACCCGTCTTCATTCAGCCATTTTTGCTTTCTTGGCCGGGACCCCCGCTATAACCCTCGGCTATCAGCCGAAGAGCAAGGGGATCATGGAGCTGTTGGAGTTTGAGCAGTTTTGTGCTCCCATGGCCGGCTTGAACCCCGATAAAATTTGGGAGATGTCTGAAGAAATCTTCCGTCAATACCAGGAAATTCAGAAAAAAATTCGGGAAAGAGCGGCCCAAATCCAAAAATTCATCGAGGAGACACTGGATCGCTCTCTGAGGAGCTTGTTCGAGGGATTGAAATCATGAAAGTCCTCTTCATCAATAAATTTTTTTTCCCCAAAGGGGGAGCGGAAACATCTTTTTTTGCCACGGCCAGGCTGCTCGAAGAAAAGGGACATCGGATAGCTTTTTTTTCCATGGCCCACCCCGCCAATCAGGAATCGCCGTATTCCCAATATTTTGTTTCCCGGGTTGATTTTGAGAACCCCGACTCTTTCCCTGAAAAGATGAAAATACCCGGGAGAATCCTGTATTCTTTTGAAGCCAAGAGAAAGCTAAGCCGCCTCTTAAAACAAGACAAACCGGATGTCGCCCACCTCCATAACATCCACCATCAAATCTCTCCCTCCATCCTCCATACGCTGAGGAAATGGAATATCCCCACGGTTATGACGCTTCATGACTATAAAATGGTCTGTCCCGTTTACACGCTTTTCCGGCAAGGAAAAATATGTGAGCAATGCCGGAAAGGAAAGTATTATCATTGTTTCCTCCACAGATGCAGCAAGGATTCGTATCCGAAAAGCCTGCTCAACACAATGGAGATGTATCTCCATCATCGACTTCTCCATCTCTACCGCCTTGTCGACGTCTTGATCAGCCCCAGCCGGTTTTTAAAGGAAAAGATTCGGGAGATGGGGATGGGGGGGAAAGTTGCCTATCTGCCCCATTTCATCAATGTCCAGGATTTTCTTCCCTCTTATCGTTGGAGCGAAAATTCCATTGTCTATTTTGGCCGGCTGTCCGCTGAAAAAGGCCTGTTCACTTTGTTAAAGGCCGTGAAAGGGCTTGGCGTCATTTGCAAAATCGTCGGAGACGGCCCGCTCCGGAGCGCCCTAGAGAACAAGGCCAGACACGAAGGCTTGGCGAACGTATCTTTTCTGGGATACAGATCGCAGGAGCAGTTGAAGCCGGAGATCCAGAAATCTCTGTTGGTCGTCCTCCCCTCCGAATGGTACGAAAACAATTCCCGGAGCTTGATGGAATCATATGCCCTGGGCAAGCCGGTCATCGGCTCCAGAATCGGGGGCATCCCGGAGTTTATCGAGGACGACAAGACCGGCTTGCTTTTCGAGCCCGGAAACCCAAAGGATTTAAGAGAAAAAATCGTGCATTTGACCTCTCGATTTGAGAAAATTAAAAAAATGGGAGAAAACGGCCGGAAGGCTGCGGAGGAAAATTTTAATCCGGAGAGCTATTATCATCAGCTCATGATTCTCTATAAGAGGGCTATGGAAAGGCACGGATAATATGGAAGCCGCCGTTGTCGTCACTTACCGGTGTCTCAATCAATGCACGATGTGCCACATCTGGAAATATCCGACGCGGATGGAGGAAGAATTCCGGGCCGGGCTCCTGGAAAAGCTTCCCAGGCTCGATTTCTGCAACATCACGGGAGGGGAGCCTTTTTTGAGGGAGGACATGGAGGAAATTGTCGCTGTCCTGAGCAAAAAGGCCCGGCGCCTGGTCGTTTCCACCAACGGCTATCTCACGGACAAGATTCTGAGCCTGGCCAGAAAAAACAGAAATCTCGGGATCCGGATAAGCCTGGAGGGGCTGCCGGCCGTCAATGACGAGCTGCGCGGCCAGAAGGACGGCTTTGATCGCGGCTTGCGGACTCTCCTGAAGCTAAAAGAGATGAGATTGAAGGATATCGGGTTCGGGATTACGGTTTCCGACAGGAACCCGGAGGATATGCTGGAGCTCTATCGGCTGGCCAAGGCCATGAAGGTGGAATTCGCCACCGCGGTTGTCCACAATTCCTATTATTTTCACAAATCCGACAACAGGATTTCCGATAAAGAGAGGGTGGAGGAGGCTTTTAAACGGCTCGTCCGGGAATTGCTGAAGACAAAAAGAATCAAGAATTGGTACCGGGCCTACTTCAATCATGGGTTGATCAACTATATTCAGGGAAAGCCGAGGTTGCTTCCCTGTGCGGCCGGAACTGACCTGTTTTTCTTGGACCCCTGGGGAGAAATTAAGCCCTGTAATGGAATGGAAGAGAGCCTGTGGCTGGACAGCATCGGAAATCTTCATGAAAAGTCTTTTGAAGAAATCTGGAACTCGGCGAAGGCCGCTCAAGTCCGGCAGAAAGTAAAGAGCTGCCCGAAGAACTGCTGGATGATCGGGACGGCCGCCCCGGCCATGAAAAAAAATATCTGGAAACCGACTTCCTGGATTCTCCAGGCGAAGTGGAGGAATCTGTTTCGCTCCAGCTCATGAAAATCGCCTTCATCGGACAGAAAGGAATCCCCGCAACGTTTGGCGGCGTGGAGTACCATGTGGACCGTTTGAGCCGGAGCCTGGCCGCGCAGGGGCATGAGGTCTTTGTTTATGTCCGGCCCTGGTACTCAGGGAAAAAACAGAAGGATTATCAAGGAGTGAAGCTAACTGCCATTCCCACTCTTAAAACAAAACATCTGGATGCCTCAGTCCACAGCTTTTTATGCTCATGCCATGCGGTTTTTCAAAAAATGGATATCATCCATTACCACGCTATCGGCCCCACGGCTTTTTCTCTCCTCTCGAGATTGGCCGGGAAAAAAGTCGTTTCCACGATTCATCGGCTGGATTGGGCCACTGAGAAATGGGGAAGATTCGCCAAAGCTCTTCTGAAACTGGCGGAATTCCTGTCCGTCAAGATTCCCCATCGGACGATTGTTGTTTCTGAAGAACTTCAACAATACATTCGGAAAAAATATGGAAAGGACACCCTTTGGATTCCTAACGGCGCTGAATTGCCCGAGACAAAGCCCCTCCGTCTGGTAAAAGACAAGTATTTATTGAGTCCGAAGGGATACCTGCTTTTTCTGGGAAGACTCGTGCCCGAAAAACGGGTAGACTGGCTCATTAAAGCATTTCAGAATCTATTGAGGACTTCCTCTAAGGCGGCCAACCTCAAATTGGTCATCGCCGGAGGCTCCAGCGGAACGGATGAATATGTCCGGAAGCTCAGAAGCATGAGCCGGGATTATCCGAACATCATTTTTACGGGTTTTGTCTGGGGGGAAGAAAAGAAAGAGCTGCTGAGCCATGCTCTTGCGTTTGTCTTGCCCTCTTATTTAGAGGGGCTTCCCATAGCTCTCTTAGAAGCTAAAAGCTATGGCCTCTGCTGCCTGGCTTCCGATATCCCCGCCCACCGGGAAGCTATCCGCCACGGCCAGGATGGCCTCCTTTTCCGGCACAGCAGCCTGTCCGATTTAGGCGACAAGCTCGGCTCTTTAATCGATAACCCCCAAAGGGCAGAGGAAATGGGAAAGAAAGCCCGAGAGGAGGTCGGAAACAGGCCGACCTGGCAGGATGTGACCCTGAAAGTTTTGGAAGTTTATGGCCAAGTGCTGAAGGACCAGGATTCCATAGAAGGTTCTTGAGTAAATATCTCTGCTCCCATGATCAAAAAACATAAGGTCATTTGGTAGGGGCATACGGTTTTAAGGCACGCCGGCTTTGTCGGAGCCGAGACAAAGCCGCTTGTGGTGAAAAATAATGCCAATTATTTCTGGAAGAGGAATCCCAACCCTTCCTCAGTCCGAGCGGGCTCCCATTGCGCGTTTGAGATAGATTCTAAAAGTTCTGAATTAAGCCGTTTTAAAACGGAAAGGACCATTGAGTTTTCATGGGCAGGTGGCGGAATCGGCAGACGCGAAAAAGCAAATTCCTGTCATTCATTCGTGCTTACCAGATGTGTGAGCGTCGTAGAGCCGATTGTTCTTTGCAGCGAGCCCCAAGATGCTGCCCAGATAGCTACACGAGAGCAACTTATTTCTTTGTTGGCTTCTTCTTTATCCACAAAAGGCGTTTGATGTCTTTGGTGTCTGACTTCATGAGAACCCTTATCCATAGCTCTCCGGCCATCGTGGTATTGCTTGGCGTCTTTAAAGACTTTGAAGAAGCGTTCGCTGAACTGATTCTTATTCTCAACTTCTTCAACTTCCTTTTTGCCAAGCACGATCAGAGTTGTAAATGCGCCCTTTTCCGGAAGCCGTATGCATAGAGACTTGCCGCTTTTACGATATCTTATTGTCCAACCATATTTGGCTCCGCCGAAGACAACTTCCGGGGGAAAGTCATAATTGGTTTAAAGAGACAATTTCAACCCAAGCCCCTTGAGGAATTCTTGATGGTCAAAATCCTTAGGTCCCCACTTCTGCACACTATACGCATCCAAGAGTTTCCTATGTTTTCTTGTCAGTTCGCTCAGAGTTCCATTGCCGACTACACAACTACCGCGTCAAATCCGGCAGTAGCCAACCTGTGCCTTTACGTATTCAGAGGTTATCATCCTTCCAGATATAAAAAATAAGACCCGTATCAACCCCTTCTTTTCCCAATATCTTCACAACTTCAGAATAAGACATGCCGAGGCTTACCCGTTCATAATCCGCATTTGTGAAATCCTTAGGCGGCGTCTGAGCCCATGCGTTTCCCCCGGAAACGGCTACCCAAAGTCCAAGCGTTGCCAGAAAGCCTAATCCTGCCAATAGCATTACCTTTTTCATATTACTCCCTTAGTGCTTACGGATAAAAGGATAAGAATTCCGTTATTATCGACGGTAGTGGTTCGCTCGTCTTGCCCTTGATTTCCCCACTCTCCTCTCGCAAAAAATGATAATTCGGGACGAGAGGGAATGTCAAGGATAACCTGTCCCTAATTCATTCCGGTCATTCTGGGAAGGAAGTCGAAACTGCTGCCAATCTGGCATTCCAACAATTTAATGGAACTTGACTATGCTTATGATTACCTCTTGATGTGTGGAGAAATCTGGGAAGACAAGAATCCATCTGATAAACTCGGCCGACAAGATCGAGAGAAGAGTGACCACGCCTGAATTCTTCAAGCGCATGAATAAATTTCTTAAATAAAACTTGGCAATTTCCGATTTTCTCATCAGGTACCCCGGCAGTGCTTTCGGCAGCATAGGGCTTAACTTTCAATTGCCTGCCCAGCGCTGCCCCATTCCTTTTATCCGTTGAGCGATGACCCTTCCATGCGGGACCACCGGATCACTAAGCCCCGGTTCCCCTCCTGCTCGAGATGCCTCTCTCACAGTCAAGCTTCCTTATAGAGTTGGTCATCTACATTCAGGTTCAACCGGAATTTATCTCAAGAAAAGAAAGACCCATCTGAAACTGACAGACACTGTTTACACATTGAGCGGTTTTCTTTAAGCTGGGTCATGAAAGGAGACGCGTTGTGACAGAAAGAGTGTCAATTAGATTTTGTAGATTAATAAAAACGCTGAGGCCAGAGCCTTTATGGCACGCTACTAAAAGAGGTTCAGAGAAATAATGAAGACGGTCCAACTAAAAATGGAAGCTAAAATTTGTCCCAAATCCATAGCCGCCAAAATTCATGGCGTGTCCGGGCACAGTGACCGGCAAGGAGTTCTCTATTAATTGACTATTCTCGTCCAGGTCATAATAGAATCCTGTTAAATGAAAGGATTCAATCTTAGCGGGAGCGTATCGATATTCTACGTTGAGTCCTAAGGACCAATTGTTGTTGAAATAGTAATTGAATTCGGCTCTGCCCATAAAAAGCACTGTATTTTTTGAAAAACCTATCTGATCATCTGCCTCATGAGTGTATTTTGAGGTTCTATAGTTGAGCCTGAGGTTGCTCCATCCGACAGCCATCCCCAGTTTAAAAGAAGATTTCTTGATGAAGGCATCAGGGACCGGCATCCATGAGCCCATAAAGTAATATAAATCTCCAGAATAATTCCCGATAAGATAGAGATTCGAGTAGTATTCTCTTGCTCCTCTTTCGATCAGAATGAGCTTGTAACCAGTCACTTCATGCTCACCTAAAGAAGAATATCCGACGCCCACGGCAAATTTGCAGGTTAGGGAATACTCCACTCTAATCTCTCCAAAATTAATGACGGGCCTTTTTGAGATCCTGGGAAACTCAGTGGCTGGGACTGTGCCAAGGGAGAAGAAGAGGAAGCTCACATCATGAGCGGGCTCTGTATCTCCAAAGCCAATTTCTTTGAATAAACTCGTGTATTTATTCACGCCCTGTGAAAGGAAATAGCCAGGACGAAAAGTCAGGTGAAACCTGGTGAACTTCGCTGATGAAGCCTTTTGAGGAGATGGCCATTCGGGCTGACTTTGTTCCATCAGGGCATGTTCATTTTCTTCCCTGCTCTCAATTGCGCTTATCTGGATTGAGATCGGCCGCTGCAAATTTTGTGGCAGATGCTGAGGAAAACGTGATTTTGCGTCCAGCTTTTTCAAAATGCTTTGAATGTCTTTTGATGACCGTCCTTCCAGATCGATAGACTCATCGATTCCTTTTATAACTCCGGCGATTCCTCCGATAGAGGCTCCTAAAACCCCAAAAGCCAAGCCGCCTCCGACAGCCTTCTGCTCGGCGGTCAAGCTAAACCAACCTGGCTGATCATCGCCACTCAAAAAACCTGCGGCTGCACCGAGGGCCCCTCCTGCCAGAAAGCCAAGGCCAAGGCCCTGAAAAAACTTTGCTTTCTTTGCAATTTGAATGCTCTTAATCTCATCGATCGCAATGATCACCTCAGATTGAGTGAAAGAATCCATAAGAATAATCCGTCCTTCTTTCACCGCCAGGAGCTCTGCCTTGATTCCCTGGCCGTCTTTTTTCTGGATAAAGACCTCTGCCCCTTTTTCCTTTTCTTTAGCAGCGGAAGACATGACTAAACTGAGAACAACCAGAATGGCTGCCCCCAACTTGGCTCCTTCCCTCAAGCTCCACATTTTCGATAGTTTCATTTTAGCCCTCCCGAAATGTCTTTTCTACCGAAAATTTAGCCTTTTTTGCCAAGAGAGTTGTTAAGAAGTTGTTAAATTTTTTCAAAGATTTTGTAAAAAGTCTCGACTTAAAAACGACTTCAGAGTTGTGGTCATATATACTCGATGCCGGCTCCGGCCCTTCAGGTCTTTGCCGTTCAAACCGGATATCGCCGCATCGGCTTCCGCCTTGTTCGGCATCTCCACGAAACCAAAACCTCTGGATTCCCCAGTGTACTTGTCCTTGATCACTGACGCCGTAGCCACTTCCCCAAAAGCCTGGAAGGCTTCTCGCAAATCAGTCTCAGACACATCCCCGGACAAATTACCCACATAGATGTTCATACTCACATCTCCTTTTAAATTTTTAAGTTTGACCGAGATAAAGGAGAGGAGTATGCCGATCAGGGCCCGTGCCCTCTTCCTTTATTCGTCCTTTTATATGAGATTGCTTCGCCCCTGGAGGCTCGCAATGACAGGCTAAAAAAACCCGGCAATGTCCTACTCTCCCACCAAGCTTCCTTGGCAGTACCATCGGCACCAGAGGGCTTAACTTCCGTGTTCGGAATGGGAACGGGTGTCTGAACTGGTCCCCAAAGTCTGCTTTGGAAAGCCTTGCATCCGCGGGACACGGATTTGGGTATCTCTTATTCTTGATTTATTAGCCAGCGGGATGACTACAAAAGAAATTATCAAGGAGTACGCTCATTTAACGAAAGAAGATATCCAGGCCGCCATTGCCTACGGGGCTTCCTAAATAAATCATCCCACAATTCTCGCTGGGCAGAACTGCCGACATTGCGGAGTTTAGCATCTGGGTTCAGGTGGAAAAAACTAAGGCAGACGTCAACCTCGTTGAAATCTGCCCTTTTTCTTGGGAGTTTCTAGCTTCTTAATTCCCGGGACACGTACCAAATTCCAGAATATTTGTTACATGTCTCCTGGGGACGCGGATTAATACCGGCATCCGCCGCCGTCGGATGCAGTTCCTCACTAAGACGTGCGGCGACATAGGAAGGGTGGCGACCGGCTCAGAGAATTCAATCCCTAGCTGTGCCCCCTTGCCGATTACTTAGCGATGGTTGATGAGGGCTTGCTTTGATTTTTCGCCTGGGCTGTGATCCCGCTCAGTTCTTCTAAGTGTGAATAAACAATCTGGGACCAATTTCTATCAGCCTCTCGCTTATTATCTAATGGATTGATTTTGTCAGCCAGACAGACGGGAGTAAGCAGGCCATTCCGGATTGTGGCATCAGGACAATGATAACACAGGCGAAGCTCATTCTTTTCCTCGTCATATTCAGGTGGAGTTTGAATGGCAATACAATGAAATCTCAACCCTCCTAAGAGGGATACATCGCCTATAAATTTTCGGATAGCAGATATTTTCCGAGGGTTGGAGAAAATCTCACCTAAGCAGGTGAAAAACGCAGCGATCGCGGCAAACCTCGGGTTTACGAGTATCACGAAAGCGTGGTGTCCTCTGACCAGTCTATAAGTTCTCCTTAGAAGCCTATTAAGACCTGGTGAAATAGACAAAGTCCGCCCCGTTTTGGAGTTTATAAAATACAAATAGATTAACCAACTGATGTCCCTGTCATCCAGATTTGAAGGAATGTAGGCGGTTGGTTCGAGGTCTAATTCCCCATGTAGACTTTTGTATTCAAGATAAAGTTGCGCATTCTGGATCTTTGGCGGAAAAGGATTTCTGGCGAGGACAGCCAATATGCCACCAAAAAACCTATATTTGGAGCATTTTTGGATCAATCGGGGAATCATCTCCTGGTATTCGTTATAAATAGTTATGGAGAGACCAAAATGGATATTTTTTTCTTCTAACCTTGAAAAAAGAGTCTCCCGAGCCTCATCAATATCCCGGTGAATATGGCTTTGTCCGATATCGATATGAAAAATAATCCTGTCAACTCCTGAGCCCAGAATGCTATCCAGGCAACGGCCGGCTTTATCATCAAGAAAGACGACTCCGTTTGTTAAAACTTGACAGATCAACTTTTTGCTTTTGATATAGGAGATGATGTCCCCGAGATGAGGATGCAGCGTCGGCTCGCCCCCCAAGAGAGTTATAACCTGGAGCTTTCTTTTTTGAACGATCAAGTCAATTTCAGCCTTGACTTCAGCCAAACTCTTTACAATGTCTCTGTCAAGGTTATAGCAGCAACGGCATTTCATATTACAAGTCATATTTGTCTCGATTGTGCTGTGCGGAGTCTCCTGAATTGAATATTTTAAGGGTTTAATTCCGAGGCCGCTCTTTATCTCCTCCACTCGCATCATAGGTTTTTTCCCTTTCTTCAAACCCCAATTTTGGTTATTGAATCATTTTTTTATTCCCATTTTTCCATTTAAGAAACTCTTGATATGCGAAGTGAGCGGTAAATCCTGGTTCATTAAAGATCCGCGAGATCGTTTCTCTCTGCGGTTCGCCATCGGGCTCGAGATGGATGTTATAGTAGCCACTGGCTTTGAGGAAGATCGAGCGTTTTGTTCCTGGCTCCTGAGCTGGTGCCGTAAAAACCACTTCCGCTGAATCTCCGATCTTGGGCATAACAAGATAATTGTGATCCCTTAGAGATAGAAGGTCACGGATGTCTCTTCCATCGCAATCTACTGCCTCGAGAGCATTCACTTCTATAACATCCAGGGGTAAATTATCACCATAATCCAGGGCCAGATAATCTATCTTCCAGAATTGCGAGGCCGGGGTGAGCCTTATTCGAAGCATATCGCCCGTAACATCGCTGACATCAAAAGCATAGGCTTTGTCTTCTGAGGCCATTGGCCCTCCGCCATAAATCAGCCCTTTGGATTTCCAGCCATCTTTTTCCTTGACCCTGATTTGGAGAAGATAGAGCTCTTCCCTCAAATACCAACTTGTTATTTGCTGATAGGCAGTGCCAAGACTATTCACATCGCTGTACCACTTAGGCAATTCGTTGCCAAAGAGTCTGAGGAATTCCCTGGCCACCTGTGAACCCCACAAGGTCGTGCAGCCGTTAACCCAAAGTTTTGCTTTTTTGACACCCGAGGGCTTTGGAAACTCAAGGAGAAGCTCTTCTCGAAGGTTCTCAGCTGAAATATTTGGCTCCAGCTCGGCCTCCCAGAATTTTCCATCTTTTTTATCAATTAACGGTAGTATATTTCTGCCGTGTTTATCTAACGCCCGAAGGGGACTTCCGGGGTTTGAAATCGAGTGGATGCATCCGAGGTTATCTGGCGCGACCTTAACCCCTTGGGGATGGTCAACGACAACTAATTTCAGTTCGTCAGTGTATTGAGTTTCATTCAATTGGTTCTCTATCAGAATCTTATACTGGCCATTGACCTCTTTTAAATTCTCTAACTCACACCACTCCGTCCTCGCCAATCCTTGACAGATCGCCCCTCCATAGGGCTCAGCATCAAAAACATACTGATGGCCATCAAATGAGTAGATAAATGGGCAGCATTCCGAAGGAGGAGGTTCAGGGGCGGTGGCAGCGCCGATAATTAGCCAGGCGGCAACAACCGCAACTCCCCCAAAAAGAAAAACATAGCCCGTATTCATTTTTTCAATTCTCACAGATTTAATAGCAGAAAGAGCAAACTCTTTTTTTTCTTTGGTCTTCGTGTATCCTATCAGTTTTTCATCTACGAGGAATGCATTTTTTAATTCAAATTCGGTTCCGTCAGCCATCGCGATGATAATTTTTTTTGCTGTTGAAATTTTTTCTGCTTCATTGGGAGCCAGGTAAGTTGTTGTCTTGATACAAGAATAAATCAACAATAAAATAGTCACCAATGTTGTGATTTTAATTCCTTTTTTGTGCATAGTATCCCCCTTTCGTTTTTCGCATCAAAATCAGGGCGCAAGTCCCATAATTTTCTTTATAGCTTTCATTTTGTCTAACTTGTTCATTTTATAAAAATCATACCTTGACTTAGAAAAGACATCAACGAGACCTCCGATAACTAGTCCGGCCAAACCCCCTAAACCTCCAAGGGAAGCACTCCACAGCAAGGCCTCCTCATAGTCCTCATCATACTTGCTGGATCCTGCTAAAATCGTCCCGGAAATTATAAATGTCGAACCAAAAGCAATGAGTGCATTTTTAGCGGCTCTGCTTCCCCGTTTCGGGAGTTGAATGGAATGGATATCCTCCAAATCAAGTTCGACGGGCTCAACATTCCAATAAGGAAACGGCAGAAGAATCAGAGTTTCGCCTTTCAAGCTTAAGATTTTTCCCTTATAAGCGTTTCCCTGTTGGGTAGAGAGTTGAATTTCCGGCAGACTTTGGGCCCTTAATTCCGCGTTTGTCGCGGCTCCAGATGAGGGAGGTGTTTGGGTTATCTTGCCCCCGGAAAGAGATTCTGTGCTTGAGCAGCAAATGAGAAAATTCATAAAAGTGATCAATAAAAATAAAGAGAGAAATTTTTTGGCCATTATCCCCTCCTTCATTAATGTTATTAATATAATTCTCCTTTCTCATCCAGTCATTAGGATAAAAAACTCTACTTTTTGCTTAAATTTCAATGCGATCTTCAACGATTAAATAAATTAAATCCTGATTTGAGATGTCAAAAAATTGTCAAGATTTTGTTAAAAGTTTGTTAAGATGCGAAAGGAAGGCCGAATCCAAAAGAGGGTCTTATCTGATTTAAGGAACCGAAATAAAGAGATTTCTAGTTCATGTCTCCAAACTGAATGGCCCTCGAATTGTTCAGAAAAGGAAAAAGGGGACGGCTTGAAGAATCCGCCCTCGTTTTTAAACAGAAATCAGGTTTTGCTAAAAATCAGGGGAAATGCAATTCAGGGGACACAGACCGAATCAAGAGATTCTAGTACATGTCCCCGAATCTAGTCCTGCTTAATACCGGCTGCCGCCGAAACCGCCGCGATCCGTGCGAGCCTTGGCCTCGTTGACTTTCAGGCTACGGCCCCTAAGATCCTTGCCGTTCATGCCCGCCATGGCCTTCACGGCCTCGTCTTTGTTTGGCATCTCGACGAACCCGAACCCTCTCGAGTCACCGCTGAACTTGTCCTTGATAATCGAGGCGGTTTGGACTTCACCGAAGGACTGGAAGGCCTCCTTGAGGTCGGCCTCAGTCGTGTTGAAAGAAAGGTTGCCTACGTAGATATTCATACTCGTCTCCTTTGACGAAGGTCCGCCCGGGCGGCACCCGGACGTTCCTCATAAAAATATTGATTCAAATAAAGGAGAGGAGTATTCGACCGGTCAGGGCCTGTGCCCCTTCCCTTATTCTATCCGTATAAATAAAAAAACAAAAAGGGCAGACTTCAACCTCGTTGAAATCCACCCTGATTGTTGAAAGCTTCTTGTTGTTAGATCAGCGGATTAATATCTGCGTCCGCCGCCGCCGCCGAAACCGCCGCGTCCGCCACCACGACCGCCGCCGAAGCCTCCGCCACGCCGGTCATCCCTGCGCGGACGAGCTTCGTTAACGGAAATCGTCCGGCCCTTCAGGTCTTTGCCGTTCAAACCGGATATCGCCGCATCGGCTTCCGCCTTGTTCGGCATCTCCACGAAACCAAAACCTCTGGATTCCCCAGTGTACTTGTCCTTGATCACTGACGCCGTAGCCACTTCCCCAAAAGCCTGGAAGGCTTCTCGCAAATCAGTCTCAGACACATCCCCGGACAAATTACCCACATAGATGTTCATACTCACATCTCCTTTTAAATTTTTAAGTTTGACCGAGATAAAGGAGAGGAGTATGCCGATCAGGGCCCGTGCCCTCTTCCTTTATTCGTCCTTTTATATGAGATTGCTTCGCCCCTGGAGGCTCGCAATGACAGGCTAAAAAAACCCGGCAATGTCCTACTCTCCCACCAAGCTTCCTTGGCAGTACCATCGGCACCAGAGGGCTTAACTTCCGTGTTCGGAATGGGAACGGGTGTCTCCCCTCCGTCATGATTGCCGGGATTTTTATCCATGCTTTTTTGTCTTAATAAACTTTATGGTCAAGTCTCACGGGCTATTAGTACTGGTTAGCTCAATCCGTCACCGGACTTACACACCCAGCCTATCAAACTCGTAGTCTGCAAGTGCCCTTCAGCCCCCGAAGGGGTGGGAGATCTTATCTCGGGGCAAGCTTCCCGCTTATATGCTTTCAGCGGTTATCTCTGCCGAACGTAGCTACCCAGCGCTGCCCCTGGCGGGACAACTGGTACACCAGAGGTTCGTCCGTCCCGGTCCTTTCGTACTAGGGACAGCTCCCCTCAAATCTCCTGCGCCTACCGTGGATAGGGACCGAACTGTCTCGCGACGTTCTAAACCCAGCTCACGTACCGCTTTAACCGGCGAACAGCCGGACCCTTGGGACCCGCTTCAGCCCCAGGATGCGATGAGCCGACATCGAGGTGCCAAACAGGGCCGTCGATATGAGCTCTTGGGCCCTATAAGCCTGTTATCCCCGGCGTACCTTTTATCCGTTGAGCGATGGCCCTTCCATGCGGGACCACCGGATCACTAAGCCCTGGTTTCCCACCTGCTCGAGATGTCTCTCTCACAGTCAAGCTCCCTTATGCCTTTGCACTCTGCGACTGATTTCCAAACAGTCTGAGGGAACCTTAGGACGCCTCCGTTACAATTTGGGAGGCGACCGCCCCAGTCAAACTACCCGCCTAACACTGTCCCCCCTCTCGATAAGAGAGGTAGGTTAGAATCTCAGAAGATTAAGAGTGGTATCTCACCGTTGACTCCATCCCTCCCAGAGGAGGGACTTCAAAGTCTCCCACCTATCCTGCGCATAATATCCCAAAATCCAATGCTAGGTTGCAGTTAAGGTGCCGGGGTCTTTCCGTCCAGCGGCAGGTAACCGGCGTCTTCACCGGTACCACAATTTCGCCGTGCCCCTCTTTGAGACAGCGCCCAAGTCGTTACGCCTTTCGTGCGGGTCGGAACTTACCCGACAAGGAATTTCGCTACCTTAGGACCGTTATAGTTACGGCCGCCGTTTACTGGGGCTTCGGTTCAAAGCTTTGCCTTGCGGCTAACCTCTCCCCTTAACCTTCCAGCACCGGGCAGGCGTCAGACCCTATACGTCGATTTTGTGTCTTTGCAGAGTCCTGTGTTTTTACTAAACAGTCGCTTGGGCCATTTTTCTGTGGCCTCTTCGTGCTTCTCTTAAGTATTCAAGATACAACACTACCGAGGCGCCTCTTGTCCCTAAGTTACGAGGCTAGATTGCCTAGTTCCTAAAAGAGGGCTCACACGTGCGCCTTAGGATTCTCTCCTCATCTACCTGTGTCGGTTTACGGTACGGTCACCCGAGAAACTCCTTAGAGGATTTTTTAAGCAGTTTGGAGTCAGCAAGTTCGGAAGCCCGAAGGCAACCTTCCCCGCCGCACTCGAGGTTAACGAGCTTCCGGATTTGCCTGGAAGCTCCCTCTACCAGGCGGCCACAGCCATCCAGACCTGTGTATGCCTATCCTCCTGCGTCTCCCCATCGTACAAACGCTTCTCAGGTGGTGCAGGAATGTTGACCTGCTGTCCATCGCCTACGCCTTTCGGCCTCGGCTTAGGAACCGACTAACCCTGAGCGGACTGACCTTCCCCAGGAAACCTTAGATTTTCGGCGTTGCGGGTTTATACCGCAATTATCGCTACTCATGCCGG
>Ga0315280_10000471_pt1:0-45000 | contig 75081 bp, 72 predicted proteins | sample YL17G06_40_MG_FD_203697 | JGI IMG/M metagenome (GOLD analysis project Ga0315280, IMG submission 203697) | Sediment microbial communities from Yellowstone Lake, YNP, Wyoming, USA - YL17G06_40 | ecosystem: Environmental > Aquatic > Freshwater > Lake > Sediment | place: USA: Wyoming... | reverse complement strand
TCACCTTTTTCATTTTTTCAGCCTTAGCTCTCAGCATGATCTTTCTTTCCCAAGTCTATCTGAGGCTAGGCGGGTTTCGAAAAAACTCCGTCTTGCTGGACTATTCCTCAGAAAACGGCATAAAGGATGGATTCCATTATTTGATGAAGGCCATGTCCAGCGCTCCTTTGCCTCTCGTCATTTCCGAAGAAAAGTTTAGCCAACTCAGAGACAGCACGAAAAATGCCGACGTAAGAATCATCGAAGAAGCATTAGGCATCCACTTGCCAGTCGAGATTCATGAAGGCGGAGGGCAGATGATTTGGCGCAGCCAGGCCACCGGCGTTCTTGAAACGATCTTTGAGGGAGAAAACTTTTTCTCAGCCCGCTTCAAGCTGCTGATTGATTCAGAGGGAGGGTTAAAAAATTTTCTTCCAAAAAGAACATCCAGCCTTGAAACGCGGCTCGGAATCCTTGCCGGACATGTTCCGTTTCCTTTGATACCCTTTCTTATCAGCAAAAAGCTGGACCCCGCGGAGAAAGAGAATTTCGAAGAAAACAACAATATTACTTTTGCTCCATTGCCCAATAATCTCCTTTATCCAGGGGCGAGTTTCGTTGAAGAAGAGCTTATTCCCCAAGACGCCAATTCCCTTCTGGAAAAGGCGCTTAAGATAAAAATCTTCGAGCCTCAAGATTTATCCAACGCCCGACTTCGCGCCGTTCTTGGATTGGAAAACTCAACAGAACCCGTTCCTGAAGGTGTTTATCTCATACAAAACGACCTGGGATTGGGAGGAGTCTACATTCAGGGAGATGTGGAAGAAATGGTTACAGCTATAGAGCAGGACTTCCAGGTCATAGCTTTTCAGATGGAAGCAGGCCTCTGGATTCTCAAATTCAGTCCATCGCAGAGCAAGACCTATTTCCATGCTCCGCGCGGAGTCCAGGCTTACGACTTTGTTCCTTTGGGCATCATCATTGTCAGCGGCAAAATTAAATCCCTCGGCGGCGGGATGGTTGATCCTGGGGGAAAGATTTGTCTCGTCAAGGACAAGGAAATACCTTCTATCCTCCGAGGAATCAACCTGACGATTATCGCTTCAGATAAAATCAACCTCACTTCCCATCTCCTCCGCCAGGGCGTTAAATGGCAAGAGGGCGTTCCTTACGTCAAAGATGAAAACGCGCAGCTTGTTATATTCTCCACGGGCAAAGATTTCCAAGAAGATCAATTAAAGGAAGGGGGCATCATCATCGATGAAAATTCTCCTCAGGAAATAAAGATTCAGGCCGCTCTCACTGCTCAAGGAGAGGGTTTCAAAATTCAAGGAGATAAGAAGACCGTCCACATCCTGGGGAGCCTGCAGGCCACTGATTACCTCTCCGGGGAGAGCCAACTCGAAATGACTCCCTTTCTCCCTCTTGCAAGCATAAAGAATTCTTCTCTCAATTCGCCAGCAACTGCTGAGCCTATTCTTTTTCTTTCTTTCTTCGAAACCTATGAATGGAAGGAATTTTAGATGAAGAAAGGATTTTCTCTCCTCGAAACGCTGCTTACGCTTTCGGCGGCAGCCATTCTCCTTTATGTCGGTTCGAACGCCTTTTTGAATCTTGCGCCAAAATACCGGCTCAAAAGGGCAACCTGGGAGATTCAGACGCGATTAAATTATGCCCGCTATAAGGCCATATTCGAAGGGCGGCCTGTCCGCGTCTCATTCAAACCTGCAGGTTACACGGTCGAAAAATACGATGAAACTCTGAAGGGATGGAAGCCGGATGTCAGCGGTTCAATTGAAGGCGTCAGAATAGAGGCGAATAACAGTCCCACTTTTCATCCGGTGGGCACGGTCTCCAATTTGGCGACAATTACGGTTTCCAATTCCTGGGGGAAATACCGGATCACTCTGGCCATCTCAGGAAGAATCAGGGCGGTTTTGCTTTAGCCTGATCATCGGCTAATCGATAACGGGACCGTTTAATTTATGCAGGACCTCTTCCAGGTCCGTGGCCGAGGAAATATAGTTTTGCGCTCCCCAGCGCAAGACTTCTGCTTCGAGATTTTCCTTGCTTAAGTGGGGCGCAAGGAGGATGACAGGGATTGCCATCGTCATTTCAGATTTTTTCAGTTCCTCAAAAACCATGGACACGTGCTTCTCAGGGAGTGAAACATCAAGAAAAATCACATCAGGTTTTTCGATCTCCATGTGGCTCAAAGCGCCTTTTCCGCCGGCAAATGAATTCACCTGATACCCATGCCTGAGAAGTTTCATTTCAATCATTGTCGCCAGCCGGGAGGCCCCGGCGATGATCGTGACTCTGTTGATCCTCTTCTCCGGCTTCCCGGCAATCCTCTCCACACTCTCAAGAAGAACCTTAGAGTCATAGGGTTTTTTGATGTAATCAATAATGCCCACGCGGTAGCATTCCTGGACGAACTTCGGAGAGCTCATGATGGTCAAGGCAATGACGGGAATATTTTGGGTCCGTGGACTTTCCTTTAACTTGATGACGGCCTCCAGGCCATGCATCCCCGGCATAATCATGTCCATCAGGATCAGGTCAGGCTTTTGCTTCTCGGCGAGTTTGATCCCTTCCTGCCCATTCTTCGCCACGATAAGATCATGGCCCATTGGCTCGAGCTGTTTCTTGATCATTTCAATCTGGACTGCATCATCTTCCACTAACAAAATTTTCGCCATCTCTTTCCTAGTTTAATATATATTATTTTTCATTTGAAATTTTTCTTCAAGTAAATAACCTTCCCGTCGATGATGGAGCTGGCAAAAGGGGCAGCATCGTTGACGGGGTAGATTGTCCCGTTTAAAAGAACGAGGTTGGCGGCCCATCCTCCCTCCGAATCGCGGTTTAGCTCTGAAATTTGAACACCCCCATTGGTTATTATTATATTTTCAAAATCTTATTCTGTCAAAAGAAAAACAGGGCCAGAAAACAAGCGTAAAGGATTTGCAAAGCCAATCTTTTTAGGATATAAAAAAAGCTTAAAAACTTGCCGGAGGTAGATCTATGAAGAAAGTTATGTCGCTATTTTTCTTCATGATTATTTTTTTCCAACCGATCGTATCTTCTGCTCAAGAGCCATACAAAGTTCCGCCCAAAGAAGTTGTCGATATTCTCGAAGCCCCTCCCCTTCCCCGCGCCATCATGAGCCCGAGAGGGGACCTTCTTCTGTTGGCCGAATACGAGACCATGCCTTCTATCTCTTATTTAGCCCAACCTCTGCTGAGAATTGGGGGGCTGCGGATAACGCCCATGAACAACAGCCGTCAGCAGTTGATTTTTTACACCGCTCTCACGCTTAAATCCCTTAAGGACGGCAGAACCCGAAGAATTCCCCTTCCCGATGGAGTCAAGCTGGGCCTGCCTCAATGGTCCTACGACGGGCTGTGGCTCGCTTTTCCTCGCTACAAGGATAATGGAGTCGAGCTGTGGGTGGCCAGCACGAAAACAACGGAGGCCGGAGCCATAACCCCGGTAATGATAAACACTGTTTTGAATTCGGGGTTCGGCTGGATGCCTGACAACCTTCATCTCCTTGCTTACACGGTCATTGAGAACAGGGGCGCACCCCCTGAGCGTCCGCGCGTCCCCATCGGGCCCGATATCCAGGAAACTTCCGGGAAAATTTCCAAAGTCGCCACGTACCAGGACCTCCTTAAAAATCCTTATGATGAATCTCTTTTCGATTACTATGCCACCTCCCAGGTCGTAGAGATTGACGTGGCCAGCGGAGAAAAAACAAAAATCGGCTCTCCGGGAATTTATCTTTTTTCCGAGCCTTCCTCTGATGGAAAATTCATCCTTGTTCACAAAATCAAAAAACCTTATCCCTACAGCGTTCCTTATGATGATTTTTCGCATACAATAGAAATCTGGAACAGGCAGGGAGAGCTTGTTCATCTCGTCGCCGACCTGCCTTCGGCTGAGGAGGTCCCGCTCAACGGCGTCCCCACTGGTCCCCGCTCATTTGAATGGCAACCTCTTAAACCTTCCACTCTCCTCTGGGTGGAAGCTCTGGACGAAGGGGACCCGGAAAAGGAAGTCCCTTATCGGGATAGAATCTTGTCTTTGCCTTCGCCCTTCAGCTCTCCCCCGCAAGAAATCATGAAAATCCAGCACCGCTATTCAAGGACGGAGTGGCTTGCCTCTCCAGGGGATGCGTTTGTGACGGAATACGATTGGAAAAGAAGATGGCGGACCACCTACGCAGTTAACATTGACAGGCCGGGGGTTGCGCCCAAAAAGGTCTTTGACCTCAGCAGCCAAGATGCCTACAACCACCCGGGCAATCTCGTCAGCACCACAACCCTTCTCGGAGAGATGATAGCCCTTCAAGATAAAGACTGGATTTACCTTTCCGGAAGGGGCTCATCCCCGCAAGGCGATAAGCCTTTCCTGGACAAGATGAATCTCAAAACCATGGAAAAAAAGAGACTCTTCTCATCCGGGGAAGGGCGATATGAAACTTTTGTCGATTTCATCGGATCGAGCCGCGCTCAAATCCTCATCAGCTCGGAGTCTAAAAACGAGCCTCCCAATTACTACTTTTTCGATCTAAATACCAAGAAAAAAGCGGCATTGACCGATTTCAAAGACCCGGCTCCTCAACTCACGGGTATGAAAAAGGATCTCATTCGATATAAGAGAGAGGACGGTGTAGAACTTTCCGGAACGCTCTATCTTCCCCCCGGCTATAAGGAAGGAGAAAGACTGCCGGTCGTGATCTGGGCTTATCCTTTAGAGTACAGCGATGCCCGAGTTGCCGGACAGGTCAGAGACTCTCCCAACAGGTTTACCTTTTTCCGGGGAACTTCACAGCTTTTCTTCGTCACTCAGGGATATGCCGTGCTCGATGGAGCGCAGATGCCCGTGGTTGGAGATCCAAAGACCATGAATGACACCTTCGTCGAACAGATCGTCGCCAGCGCTAAAGCCGCTATCGACATATTGGACGCCAAGGGTATCGCCGACCGCAAGCGCGTCGGGGTCGGAGGCCACAGCTACGGAGCTTTTATGACGGCCAATCTCCTGGCGCACTGCGACCTTTTCGCTGCCGGCATAGCTCGGAGCGGAGCCTATAACCGAACCTTAACCCCTTTTGGCTTCCAGAATGAGCGGCGGACACTCTGGGAAGCTCCGGAGATCTACTTCAAGCTCTCGCCGTTTATGTCTGCCCATAAGATAAACGAACCGATTCTCCTTATTCATGGAGAAGCCGATAACAACTCCGGCACTTTTCCGATACAATCGGAAAGGCTGTTCCAGGCGTTGAGGGGCTACGGGGGCACAGTCAGGCTGGTTATGCTTCCATACGAAAGCCATGGATACAGCGCGAGAGAAAGCGTGTTTCATGTCCTCGCCGAGATGTTCGAGTGGTTTGATAAATACGTGAAAAATAGAAAATAAGCGGCCTGCGTCCTCCCGACGAACATTATGAAAAAAAGATCAGCTCAGAAGGGAAAATTGACTTTTATTTCGGCCATGATAAAATCTTAAGAGGAGACAGCGTAAAATTCGCGTGGGGAGGTTAAGACCATGAGAAAAACAATCTTGATTTTCATCTCTTTCCTTCTTTTATCTTCTTTGCCCTTGGCTCCGGCTTCTCCCATAACTGTTTCTGAAAGCCAGGCTGTTACTCTTCAACAAGTCGAGCCCTTTGTCTACTTTTGCATTCGCCATAAAGGGCCCTTCACCCAAGTCGAGGAGGTTATCGGGAGGCTGATGCAGGAGGTTGGGTCGCAGAACGTTGTCCCTGCCGGCCCTTTGATGGGCATCTATTACAACAGTCCAGCTCAAGTGAAGCCCGACGAGCTGGAGTGGGAAATGGGGTTTCCTGTGACTGCGCAGGCTTTGGTTCAGCCTCCGCTGGAGAAAAAAGAATGGAAATTCAGTCAAGTGGCCACTATTCTCCATAAGGGCTCGTATGAGACCACCGGGGACACCATCATGAAGATTTTGGATTGGATGGATGGTAACGGCTATGTCCAGGCCGGCCCGATAATGGAGCGCTATCTCGACATGAATCCTTCAGAGCTCAAGCCGGAAGACCTGAAGACTGAAATCTGGATTCCCGTCGAGAAAAAGGGAGGATGAGAAGCCTCGCTGTTAGATCCAGCCGAGCTCGCTGAACTCGGGAAAACCAGGGTGAGTGATCCCCCAGTAAGCAAAGAGAACCGCACTCAGAAAATAGCCGCATAAAAAAAAGAGTAAAATGGGATTCTGATTTTTTCGTTTTTGATCTTTTAAATAGAACCATAATGTCAGGAAGAATACGGCCGCAGCCGCGGGGAAAGTAAAGACAACTGTTTGCCCCTCGACTCCGTTTGCGGCAAAAGAGAACCCGTAAAAAACAGAACCTGCCGCGATAAGAGAAACCTGAGCGCTCGAAAGCAGTCCAAAATCCCTGTTTCTGGCCAGAAAAATCAATCCGAGAGAAATAAGCACAACGCCTCCATCCCACATGAAATGACTGATGATTTCATCAAAGAGATAAACGGCGTTGTACAAGGTCGATCCTTGTTGGCCTTCAACGAGCCGGGCGATGGAATTGGCCGAAAGATGGAGTCCGTGCCCATCCGCGTAGAAAATAAACCCGAGAATCAAAATAATGCTGGAAAGCTTTTGAAATCTGGCCGCGGCGTATTCTTTCGCTCCTGACACTTTTTTAATTTGAGAATAGAGCATAATCGCTATCGGAATGACGACAAACGGAGTCAGGAAGTCGAGAGCATCACCCTGGGTTATCGGTCCTGTCAAAAAGCCGGACAGGAAAGCCGGTATAATGTGAAAAAAAGCGTAGGCCAATCCATAAGCTAAAATCCATCCGCAGAGGACGCTGTTCTCTTTTTTCATGAAATCTCTCCTTCTCTCTCAAAAGATATGGCCGAAGTTGAAATAAATCCCCGTGCCCTCCCGGCAAAAGCCCATGTCAAAACGGACGACAAAATTCTGAAGATAATACCTCAGCCCCCATCCTGCGTTAAAAATGGATTTGCCAAAGTCCATCTCAGCCAGTGATGGAAAGAAATGGTTTCCCACTCAAGAAGACCAAAGCATCTATTTAACCCCGGAGATTCCCCCGGCAAGCCTTGACGCATACGCCGCAGATAAACTGACTGACGAGACCCAATCGCCTGAATTCTTTAAGCTTTTCAAAGCAGCCTTTATGGTCAAAATCTTCTTTCTCATCTTTTATGGCCCCAGCGGGACAAAAGGAAAGACAGCGGAAGCATTCGCCGCAATCAGCCTCTATGGGTTTATCAGGCTCGAGGGGCATATCCGTGAGCACGGTGACAAGCCGGAATTGCGCCCCAAAATCGGGGTTAACGAGAAGGTTGTTTCGTCCAATCCAGCCTAAGCCAGCCAAGCGCCCGACCTTTTTATGGGACAGATGGGCCTGATGTCTCTCCCAGTCAATGATTTGAGAGGCAGGTATGGGCAAAGCCTTATATCTCATGTCCTGGATGTGGTCTGACAGCAGGAAAGCGGCTCTGTCAAGAAAAAAATTGACCTGGCGGTAAAGATGAAAATAAAGCGGCGTAGGCCTATCGATAATATCTTCGAGCACGGAATCAATAAGCCTCCTGCCAAGAGAGATGCCCCGGTGGAAGTTTTCCCTCAATTTTTTATCAAGATTAAATTCGTCCCTCGCAGCAGTGATATCGGCAACTCCGAAAAGATTGACTCCGAGTTCAAAGGCGTGTTTTTTAAGCCTCTCTTTGTTTTCCTTTTCTCTGTTCATGAGACCATTTTAGCGGCGCCCCTTGAGGCTGTCAACGGAAGTTGACTCCAGACGAAGATTAAGATATATCAAAGCCTAAAAGGAGCAGTCATGATTGAAAAGACCTTAGCTATCATCAAGCCTGATGCAATCAAGAAAAAAGTGATGGGCAAAATCATCCAGCGGATTGAGGACGAAGGGTTTATAATTTCCGGCTTGAAAATGCTTCATCTCACCAAAGAAGAAGCAAAGGAATTTTATATCGTCCATAAAGGCAAGAAATTCTATGACAGCCTGACAAACTTTATGTCTTCTGGAGAGATCGTGGTTATGATTTTAGAAAGAGAAAATGCTATTGCCCAGTGGCGGGAGGTCATGGGACTGACTGACCCTGCCCTGGCCAAGGAGGGCACAATCCGGCATGCCTTTGGGTTCTCTATAGAGAGAAATACCGTGCATGGCTCAGATAGCGCGGCCACGGCTGAATGGGAAATCAGCTATTTTTATAAAAAATAGGGCGAAAAATTGGTTTAGAGATAGCAATATATAGTATGAAGCGGCAAAAACCCACAATAGGATGTAGCTCGAATCACCTCTTTTGCTCTCCATCTATAAATTGTATTTATTCTCAAAAAAATGCTTGACTTTTTGCCTTTAATTATTTAGATTTATGATACGCCTTGGATGAGTAGGATGAAGTTCTCACAAAATCTTTCCTTATTTTTCTTTTCCCTGATCATTCTGCAAGGCGTGCCTAAATTTTAAAAAGGAGGCACCTATGCACAGGAACCAGATCTTCAAGGTCGCTGCCCTTGTTGTCCTCTTAGGATTTATTTTCCTTTCAGCTCCCGGATTGTCAAGCGCGGAAAAGAAATCCACGAAATTTGATTTCAGTCTTCTGCTCAAAAAGCCGGCAATGTGGATTTCCTCGGTTTTGAACATGTTTACGCCGATTTTCGACAACGGAAATAACGGCACCTCCACAAGCACAACCCCGAATAAGTCAAATTATAAGATTAAACCAACTGGAGGATTACCCGCTCCGAAACCTAGCGGCGGTGATTGATTAGAGCAAGTCCTTAATATTGTAATTGCTTAATCAAGAAATTAACAAAGAAAATTAGAATATAATTAGATATATTTTTCTCATTTCCTCGATTATGATCCTATAGAAAAATCTTTTTCTCTTATATTATATAAAAATATTCAAAATTCTCCCTTTAATCACCCTTAGAGGTGAAAAAAAGTAGGTAAAATCACCCCTGGACTCATCTCCAAAGGCGATTGACCGGGGTAGCGATCCAATACAAAATTTGTCCGAACAGAATTATCAATGCAAAATGTCTTTTTTAATTCTTAAAAGCATAATAATGCTCAAACAATTCTTTTTTTTTCGTAATATTAGCAAACTCACCCTTTTCATATTATTATCACTTCTATCTATCACTATTTATCCGCAAGAGCACAATCAAAAAAATATAAAAAACCCAAGTGCCGAATTACAATTTGCTGAACTTTTCAAAGATGGAGAAGAATTCAGACTTGAAGGAGAATATGAGGAAGCCATAAAACAATTTGAAAGAGCTTTATTCCTTGCTCAAAGAAACAACGACGAGGAAGGTAAGCTAAATTCCCTGGTAGAACTTGGAATTTTATATTGGAATATTGGAAAGATCAAAGAATCTCACGATAAATACACCCAGGCTTTATCTATTGCTAAAAAATTGCAGATAAATGAAAAAACAAGCTTGTGCCTCACTGCACTTGAAATATATCAATACTATATAAAAGGGAAAGATAACCGTTTTCAAAGTAACTATCAAAAATCAATTGACAACTTTAAAATTGCAATTGATTTGGCCAAAGGAATCAATAGTAAAGAACACGAACTAAAGTGTCTTCGCCAGCTGAGCATTAATTTTTGGGAGCTCGATAATATTAAAGAATTTTTTAAATTGAATGAACAAGCTATTACCATTGCCTTCAGTTTAAATCATAAGCTTGAGCAAGCAAGATGTTTAAACAACTTGGGTCTTTTTTATTGGAAGATAGACAATTATTCCAAGGCACTCAATTATTACCAGAAATCTTATGAAATTGCTAAAAATATAAACAGTATAGAAGTTGAAGCTGAGTGCTTAAGCAATATTAGCATTATATATTTTGATCTAGGCAATTATGATAGATCTTTAGAGCATTTGGCAAAAGCACTAACTATAGAAAAACAATTAAAAAATGACGCGTATATATCCAAAGATCTGAATAATATAGGAGAAGTTTATCGAAGAAAGGGACTCTCGAGTGAAAATGAAAAAGAATTTTTACTAGCTCTGAATTATTTTGAAGACTCTCTTGAACTGGCAAGAAAAATCAATGATAAAGGCATGGAAATCATAGCTCTAAACAATGTGGGTGCTGTATATTCTCACTTGAAAAAAAATTCCAAAGCTCTGGAATATTTTAAGATAGGATTAAGGAAATCAGAAAAAATCAACAGCATCGAAGCAATGGGAATGCTACTTAATAATATCGGAATTGTTCATTCGCAACTCGGCAATTATGAAGAATCTACCAAGTATTTCCAAAAGGCCATTGATTTAGCTTTGGGAACCAAATGGGGATTAATACTTTGGGAAGCTTATCTGGAGACCGCTAACGCATATAAAAATCATAACAATTTCAATGCCGCCATGGATAATTATAAGAAGTCCATTGCGGTCATCGAAAAAATCCGTTCAGGTATAAATTTAGAAGAGTTGAAAGCAACATATTTAGGGACAGACAAAAGAATAGAAGCTTATCAAGGTATCATTGACCTATTGATTAAGCTTAATCAAAAAGATCCTGAAAAGAGTTACGGGACAGAAGCCTTTAATTATCTTGAAAGAGCGAAGGCCAGGTCCTTTCTTGATAGCATCGAAGTCTCAAAAATCAACATTTCTGAAGGAATCAACCAACAGTTTTTAAATCAAGAAACAGAGCTCATGAATGAGATTTCAAAGCTTTATATAAAACTTTTGACTCCTCAGCTTTCTCTTGAACAAAGGAATAATATCAACAAAGAGTTGGAGAATTATGAGGAGCAATTAGAATCACTAAAAAGAGAAATTAGAACCGCAAGTCCTGCTTATGCTAACCTTAGATATCCCAAGACTATCACTCTCAGTGAGACCCAGAATGGTCTTCTTGACAAAGAAACAGCCGTCTTTGCCTATATCGTGGCAAAAGAAAATTCCTACGCCTTTGTTATAACTAGAAACCAATTAAAAATATTCCCACTTCCTGAGAGAAAAGAAATCCAAAGACTTGTTCGAGAATATCTAACCGCCATCACCGATGTGCAAAACAAGGATTTTCATCTTGGCTATAGACTTTTCAATGATCTTGTTCGTCCTGGTCTCGATGAAAATAAAATAAAGAAAATTATCTTCGTTCCTGATGACGTCCTTTATTTCCTTCCTTTCGAGACACTTCTCACCAAAAAAAACAGCAGAGAATGGCTGATAAAAAACTATAACATCGCCTATGTTCCTTCCCTCTCCTCACTCCGAGAATTGATCGACCGAAAAAATACTTCGGGTCTGCGGCCCCAAAAAGATATCCTGGCCATTGGAGATCCCTCCTTTGGCGCACATGAAATAGAAATCCCGACTGGCGGCAACAATGATATTTACCAAAATTATTCCTCCAATGCTGATTATAAATTCTCCAGATTAAAATACAGCGGGGTTGAAATAGAAAAAATAGCTTCGCTCTTCAAATCCAATAAGAGGGATATTCTTGAGCGGAAGCAAGCTTCGGAAGAAAATGTAAAGAGACAAAATCTTTCTGATTACAAGATAATCCATTTTGCCACTCATGCCCTCATCGACGATAAAAAACCTGCCCGTTCTGCCATTGTTCTCTCCTTGGACCCGAATCCAAAAGAGGACGGTTTTTTGCAGATGAGAGAAGTATTTAATCTGAAGCTCAATGCCGATCTTGTCACTCTCTCCGCATGCCAGACAGGATTAGGTCAACTTATAAGGGGAGAGGGAATTGAGGGCTTGAACAGAGCCTTCTTTTATGCGGGAGCCTCCTCAGTTATGCTGAGTTTATGGGCGATTAATGATCAAGCAAGCTATCAGCTTTTGGAAAGATTTTATTTTCATCTTCGCTCATCTGAGTCCATCTCGACAGCCCTGCGCAAGGCCAAGCTGGAGATGATAGGATCTGGGGTATTAGGCCATCCTTATTATTGGGGCAGTTTTATTGTTACTGGGGAGACGGATAAGGTCATCTTCCCTCGGAATATTAACAAGTGGATTCTAGTAACTCTTTCGCTCTGTGCGGGGTTAGCTCTTTTTATTATAATTATGAACCGCGAAATTCCCTCTTTATTCTCTCCAAAGAACTAATTCCCGCATCGTCCTTAGCGCGTCAGCCACGACTGATTCTTCAGAGTTAGAGCAGAAAAAGGCACAATCCACCACAGAAGAAAGGCAGTAACTAGAGCATAAGGAACGCCATAAAGAAAAGCCCAACTTCTATTAGCCCTGAGATAATAAAGAGAGAGGAAAAAAGAAGTCATAACCAAGAAAGCGAGATTACCTAGCATGAAAATAGGTTGAATAAAAAAGGAATAGGAGATCAGCCCGAGAGAAAAGATGTGAAAAGGGTGAAGAATATTTAAGAAGAAGAAATCAAGAATGGGTAGAATGCGGTGCTTTGTCCTGTATCGTGAAAACATGAATCGGGCAAAAAGAACGGATTCCCGAAGATAACTTCGGGTCCAACGGATATGCATCCGGTTCATCTGACGCACTTTTGATGGAACCTTAGTATAAACGACAGCATTAGATTGATATTTCGTCATAAATCCTGATTTAAGAATCAAAGTCGTCAAAGCCCTATCTTCTCCATGAAGGCAAGGGGCGTTCATAAATCTCTGATTAACCCACTCCTTGACAAAAGGTCCCAATACGTCTTTTCTGTATGCAGTAAGAGCTCCGGGACAGACAAAAACAGTCCCATAGACGCTTTGATAAGCGCGGCCGAAATCAAAAGAGACCGAATACCGGACAGAAAGCATTCGCGTCAAAAAATTTTCTTGTTCGTTTAAAACAGCAACTCTTCCCGCCACAGCCGCAACATCTCTATCCTTCATTAAGGGAATGATGAGATTCTTTATAGCGCTGCGTCCAATTTTGCCATCGGCATCCACTGTTACAATCACATCTCCACGCGAGACTTTTAGGCCCGAATAGAGCGCTTTTCTCTTCCCAAGGTTCCTTTTGAAATTTATAACCTTCAGCTTCTCTCCATATTTCCTCTTAGCTCTCATCATACAAATGAGAGTCATGTCAGTCGAGCCATCGTTAACAACAATCACTTCAAGCTTATCTTGTGGGTAATTTGAAGCAAAAATGGAGTCGATGGCTTTGCTTATCAATTCTTCTTCATTAAAGGCAGGCATGATCACAGAAACAAACGGCCAGTCAGCCCCATCCTTTGATTCAAGAGTCTGAGGCTTGTACCGAAACCAGATGATCGTGCGGAAAAGGATTCCGGACACAATAATGATTCCAGAAATAATCAATGGATACGTTGAAATTCTCAAAAACCGGCTGCTCTGCAAGAATTCAGCCCAAAGATAGACTATTCGGAATTTTATAGTGATTATGATAATAAAAGCACTGCTGGTGATGATCATAAAAATGGCAACGGCGTCTATTTTTTCTTTTAGGAAAGGAAGACTGAAGAGAAAGCCCCTGGGCCGACTTTCAAAATCAATCTCATCAAATGTCTTTTCCCACATGAAACTTTTCTCTTTTCCTAGGAATAGACTTTATATAAATCAATTTAACTTAAAGAAGGAAAAAAATTATGGTTTGAGATTCAGATGCTAATAAATTGAGCACATAAAGTCAAGCCGACGATAACGGCAATACACTTTTAGCTCATCTTGCTCTTTTTCTTATACAATCCGCCATCTTATGTTTTTCGAGCAACCGATAGAGGTGGCGTCTGCTTCTGCCGACCTCTGTTGCTGTTTTCGTTTTATTCCAGCGACAATTCTCCAAACTCATTCTCAGTCTCTCGGGAGTTAGAGAGACACTCGTTCTACTATCCACCAGTTCATAGTCTAAATTAATCTCAACATCGGTTATTCGCAACCCTTCTGAAAGGATGTAGGCTCTTTCTATAATATTTTCTAATTCTCTAATATTTCCTGGAAAATCATAAGACATCAGCTTTTTCAGAGCCAAAGGCGAAATCTCTTTTTTGGCCTTCTGCTTTATGTTTTCTCTCTCAAGGATATGGTTCACCAAAAAGGGAATTTCCTCCCTCCTTTCTCTGAGAGGAGGAAGATAAAATTTAAGCACACTAATCCGAAAATAAAGATCCTTGCGAAACCTTCCCAGTTTAACCTCTTTGTGCAACTCTTTATTTGTAGCAAAAATAAAGCGCGCTAATATTTTTCTTTGGACTGTTTCCCCCACTCTGCGGACTTTTTTCTCTTCAATAACCCTTAAAATTTTTGCTTGAAGATACGAGGACAACTCTCCGATTTCATCGAGAAAAATTGTGCCGTTTTCGGCCACCTCCAGCAATCCTTGCTTCTCTTTGATAGCTCCAGTAAATGAACCGCGAGCATAACCGAAAAGCTCTGCTTCAAACAACTCTTCGGAAATGTTCGCACAATTTATCGCTACAAAAGGCTTATCTCTCTTTTCACTAAACTCGTGGATTTTTTTGGCTGTAAAATCCTTTCCTGTCCCCGTCTCGCCTAAAATCAGAACGTTCTTATCACTTTTAGCGACTTTCTTTATTAACTCGATCCTGTTTTTTAGGTAAAAACTCATTCCAGTATTTTTTATAGATTTCGGCCTATGAAATGTCATTGATAATAAACAAAATTAAGAAGATGAAAATGGGTTTATATTTTATTAAAAACGAATCATTTCATAAAATTTCTCAAAAAATGAGAAAAAAACCTGAAATTTTTATCTATATTAATATAGATCTTCTATAATTCTTTTAGGCACGGAGAATGGCAGACGCCAAGATGAATTGGAATAGAAGAAAAGAGGATGAGTTTAAAGCTCTTCTCAACAGATTCGCAGTACTTATTAAAGTCCAAATTAATAAATTCAACCTCCAAAAATTTGGCCTCGATCCTGAAGACGTTTCCCAAGAGATCAAAATCAAAATATGGAAAATTCTCCATAATGAGAAGGAAATAAAAAACTATCCGTCTTATATTAGGAAGATTATTAATTCTTCGGTGATAGATCTACTCAGAAAATGGAAGCGTGAAGAAGCTATCTTCATCTATGAAAAGCAAAAAAGGGTCTCTGAAATAAAAAAGGATTATTTAGCTGACATCTTCAGTGAAGACAACTTTAGAGAAACCATCGGGCAGGCTGTTAACTCGCTTATAGAATCGCGTCGAAAAGTTGTCAAACTCTTTTTATTGAGCATGACCATAGAGGAAATATCTGCCTATTTTAGCTGGAGCAAAGACAAAACGAGAAATTTGTTATACCGGGGGTTAGCAGATCTAAGAGAAATTTTAAAAAAGAAGGACATTGATTATGAAGATAAATAATAGCGATCTGAGAAAAATTTATCGCGCTTATATTCAGGATAGAATTCCCTTATCGAGGGAAAAATGTCCTTCTCCGGAAAAACTTTTGAGTATCTTCCTGTCGCCAGGCCCAAGTCATAAAAAAGGAAAATTTATCGACCATATAACAAGCTGTGCTTATTGCGTTCAAGAATTTAATTTTTTCTTAGAAATATTCCGTGAGGAACAAAGATTAGTCGAAGAAATCGATAGACTCCTTCAGCAAAAAGATCAGGCGCGGATTTCTCAAAAGAAAAGAACTGAATTTCCTATTTTTCGTTGGCCCAAAATATATCGCCTTCATGCCTCGTGGAAATATGCCATTATCCCTCTGCTAACAATCATCTTCGTTGCTTTGATGATCTCGGTGACAAATCGTCTTATCATCACAAAAAAAAATGAAGAAAGAAGTGAGCTTCCTGGACAGATTCAGCTCCTTGGGCCCACATATGAAAAAGCAGCCCAAGCTCCATTGATCTTCAAATGGAAAGGAGTGAAGAATTCAAATTACTACATCCTGGAAATTTTCGATGAAGCTTTGTTGCTTGTATGGAAAAGCCCAAGAATTTTTGAAAATTCTTATCGACTTCCGTCCGACATCGGAGGAAAAATAGAGAAAAACAAGAATTACTTCTGGATGATCACAGTCTTCTTAGTCGATGGAATGACGATCGAATCTTCTCTTGAGGAGTTTACCCTTATCGAGTAGCTATTCAAGGCTTGAGTTAGAATTATAATTACCATTCAAAACAAATCCAGCCCAGAAGAAGGGATGGGAAAATTTTGATTTGATCATTTTTAATTTCGCCAAACGCAGTGCTTGAGCCTTATCATTTCCTTCAGCAAGGTAACGATAAAAATAACGCATCAAATCTGAAGTTGATTTATCGTTTATTTTCCACAGAGTCGAAATGGTAGATTTGGCTCCAGCATAGAAAAAGATCCGGGGCAACCCTAAAATTCCTTCTCCGTTTTCTAATTTCCCTCTTCCCGTTTGACAAGCTGAAAGAACCACTAAATCTGCATTCAGTCTGAGATTATAAATTTCACGGACCTGAAGGAAACCATCCTCTTCCATGTCACTATCCAAAGCTAAGACTAATGCCGAACGGAACGGCGACTTCTCGTCCTGGAAGCCGTGACAAGCAAAATGAATAATCTGATAATCCCTTAATGGCGCTTTCTTGATGACTTCTTCTCTTGCTTCTGCGTTCAAATAGATGTCAACTTCCTCTCTTGGGAAATACTTAGAGATTTGCAGAACTTCTTTTTTTGTATAAGGGAGCGAGGAAAAATCAAAACCATTATTTAAATAGATTTCTCTCAAAGCTTCTCCATATATCTTGTTCAGCTTGCCCGGGCTGGATATCTTAAGAGAATAATCAGGATTTCCTATGGCTAAGAGACGCTTCGGCCTTTCCTTTTCAATTTTTTTATTGACTAAAAAGGCTAAAGAAGAAACAGATGGCGTATAAGAGACTTTATACTGTTCTATGAGATATTGCTGTTTTGGATTTCTTCCTTCCGCATCACAGATGAGCGTCTCAAAGGGGAGATAATAGAGAATTCCATCGGGGACAATTATCAAGTGCTCTATGGAAGAAGAGAGAATCCCTTTGAAGGAATTAAGCCAGTCTTGGTAAAGACGTTTGGCAGCCAGGATACCTCGAAACTTCCTTTTCGGCCAAGTTGATAGCATTTTTAAGTAGGCTTTGATGGAGTTTTCAATTTCTGCCCGAGACGGCAGGGTCTTTGATATGAAATCGCTCTTTGTGATGAAGAATAGATATGACTCTCTTTCACCTAAAAAAAACTCTAAAATGGCTGTTTTTCTATCGAGGAGCTGATTCTGAATTCTTTCAATCGATATAGTCTCGTAAGAACTCAAACCTGATTTGACCGGTTTTTCTGATTTTATCCTATTCAAAAGACTTATATACTCTTCTTCTTCCTTCTCCAGCCTCTGCAACAAAATTCTTCTTTGTTCCTCTACAAATGCTGGTTTAGCAAGTTCTGAGATGGTAAAAGTGATGTTTTTTGAAATCTCACCTTGCTCTTTCTGAAATTCAGGCGTGGAAAATCCTTGAAAAGAATCCTCCATTTCTTTTAGGCTTTCTAAAAACGCCCTTGCTTTCGCTTTTTCTACAATATGAAATATTTCCTCATCATACCTGGATGTTAATTCTTTTTCCTTTAGCTCGAATAAAAGATGCAAGAGAGATTCATACACTTTTAATTTATCCCGCACAAAACCGGCTTTGTAGTCATCCAAGGAGAGCTGGCTTCTTATGAGATCTATAATATCTACCGCTTTTTTATAGCAAGCCAAAGCCGATGAATATTGTTGTTCGTTCTCAAAGCATTGCCCTAGGCCAAAATATGCTTCCCAGAGAAACTCATTACTTGTTGTCTTTAAAGCCAGGTTTACAGCCCTTAGGAAAAACTTTTTAGATTTTTCGTAATCCTTGAAATGAAGGTATACATTTCCCGTGTTATTACAAATATTACAAAATTCGTGAATGTCATTAATCGCTATGGCTTTATTTTGAGCTAAGTTAAAATACTTTAGAGATGAAGAATAATCACTGAGCGTAGCATAAACAAGGCCAATATTGTTAAGGGTGTCAATCTCCAATTTTTTATTTTTTGTTTTGCTCACTTTATCAAGAGACTTAAAATAATAATTTAAAGATATTTGAAAATCATTCTTATTGCCTGAGAACTCTCCTCTATTTCTAAAGATAGCCCCTATATTATTGAATTCAACTAAAACGCTATTATCCTCTTTAAGCTTTAGATCTATATCTAACGCTTTCATTAAGTATTGGAGCGATCTGTGATAATTCCCAATATCCCTATAAATTATTCCAATATTATTTAGGCACGCAGATTCATCTTCTTCATTCTTGAATTCTCTGGCAATCGCCAAAGCTTTTTCAATATGAGACAGGGCCTTTGAATAACTATTTGACCTCCAATAAAAAAGGCCAATATTATTCAGGCACCTTCCCACTTCTTGTTTATGATTAACTTTTTCGGCAATCTTCATGGCTCTATCATTAAACAGAAAAAACTCTCTGAGGGCATCGGTCTGGAAGTAATTTAAACTTAATTGACGCAAGCATTTCAGCTCATACTCAGGGCTCTTTATTTTTCTTGCTAGCTCAATGGCTATTTCAAATTGAGCGATAGATTCATTATAGCGGCCTGATGAACGCAATCCTTTTCCTTTATAATACGCCTCATGTATCTTGAGGGCATCTGAACACTCATCCTGCAAATTTTTTGACCCGAGTCTCCGAGCTAGAGATAACGCCTCAGCGCACAGGTCACCTGATTCTTTTGGTCGACCTATATTCCAGAAGAGAATCCCAAGGTTCATAAGACAGGTAAGCTGCCCTTTTTTATCTTCTTTATCTCGGGCAAATTTAAGAGCTTCTTTAAAAAGAGCGATAGCTCTAGAAAAATCCCCTTTTTGTCGAAAAGATGCTCCTTCTTGGAGAGCTCGCTCAAAAGCGGGAATAAATTCTGAATGATCAATTGAAGTTAGAGTTTGGGTTTTAGATAGGGAACAAAGAGATAAAATTATAAAAAAAAACTAATAAGTTTCTTGAGCAAATATAATCTGAATTTGTTCATCTGTTTAAGTGAACGCAATATAATATGAAATTATCATGGTGTCAATAAGTTAGCTGCCTTATAATAGCTTTAGTGACATCTTAGAATCTCATGGTTGACTTTAAATAAACATCTCTTACACTAAAATCCTCATTTTGAGGGGACCCAATGAAGAAAAATAAAGAACTAATTGCTATAAGGAAATGACGATTTTCCCCGCCAATATTTTCTCACTCACCAAAATTATCTACGTCCCTATCCTGGAAAACGCCGAGCTTACCTGGATCTGGCCACCTCCAGCTTTATTCCCGTTTCTTCCAGCAAAGAAGGCTTAAACATCCAAAGTTTCACTTTCGCCGACTGGTCCCTGGTTAACAAAACAGAAATCTACAGAAAAGACAGTCTCTTTGGTTACATCGACGGTGGAGCTGAGATTTTCCTCTAATACGGCTTCGTGGATTTATCTGTAAGCGATTATCGCCCGGGCAAGAACACGAAGCCTGAAAAAGTGATAATCCTCGAAGTTTATAGGATGGAACCGCCTGCCGACGCTTTTGATAAGAATTGTGCGGAAGATGAGATTGGAACTTCCCCCTCAACTCTCCTGGCTTCCTCCTGAAGGGCTCGCGCAAGGAAGGGAGCGATATATCAGGGGAAAGTTTATTGCATGGGGTTTCAAAAAGGAAACGAAAAACAAAAGCTTAAGATTAGGTCAATTTTCTGATAGAATAGCATAATTCATTGAAGGAGGTCAGAATGAAAAAAATTTGGGTTATTCTCATCGCAGGAATTGCCTTATTGGCTCCGGCAGTCTTTTCCCAGGAGCAAGAGATTCGGCCGGTGACCGTCGAGCAAGCCATGCCCGACTTTACCCTTCCCGCCTATCAGGGAGGTGAAATCACCCTCTCCAGCCTGAAAGGCAAGAATGTGCTGATCATTTTTCCCCGGGGATATGCTGCGGAAGGACAGTGGTGCACGATCTGCAACTACAAATATGCCGAGCTTTTGGATTTAGAAAAAAGGGATGAGTTGAGGAAAAAATACGACCTCGAAATCCTCTATGTCTTTCCCTATAACAAGGAAATCGTCAAACAGTGGCTGGAGGTCATGCCCGATCAACTGGAAAAAATCAAGGGCTGGAAATACCCACCGGAGCCCGACAAGCTGGATGAGAAAGGGAAAAACCGGATGGAGCGAGCAAAGAAGCTTTTCCCCAAAGACCTCAGCCTGGAAAAGGGAAACGTGCCCGCGCCTTTCCCCATTCTCATCGATGAGGAAAGAAAGGTCACCAAGGGGCTCGGACTCTTCGCCACAGAATGGAGCGGGAGCAAGGCGGATCAGCTCATCCCGAGTGAGTTCATCATCGATAAAAAAGGCGTCCTCCGGTTCAAATACATTGGCCAGAACACCATGGATAGACCGGGCTACGACTATCTTATGAAAATTGTGGAGTGGATCAACAAAACCGAGTAGGCCCTATTCAGGCGAGGTCAGGGCGCTATAAGTAAAATTCTTGTAGTGCTCGATAACATCCTCGAGGAGTTCCTCTTTCGTTATTTTCATGACTCTATCGGGCGGAACCTTGTCCATGAACGGCTCTTCCCTTTGCTCCCAGGGGCTCTTCGTGGTTTTCCTCGCCCTTATGTGCAACCGCAGCTTCATTTCCACTGAATTTTTTGGCAAAGAGATGCTGTATTGGAAATTATCCGCTTTTGACCGGGGGAAATGAAGCCGGAGGCTGATGGATTTCCCTTTCAATATCCAGCGCTTGGCTCTGACCCCATATCCCTTCAGCTCTTCGGCGAGGGCTTCAAAGGCCGGTTCTGCGATAAATTCGCAGAACTGCTTGAAATTCTCCGCCGTCTCGAGTTTGCATTTTTTTAGAATTTCAATGCTTTCAAAGCAGGCCCTGAGGTCGTCTCTCCAATCATGCTTTTCCATCTCAGGAATCAATCCAACTTTTGAGCTGATATTACCACATTTTCCTTTAATTTTAAACGGGAAAAATAAGGATGCTCGATAAGGTTTCGAGATTTCCTCAGGTGAGAAAAAAATCTTGTGGCTATAACTTTAATATTTCTTGCGAGATAGAAAATTAATTTAACAGGATTGTGAAAATCTTTGTGAAAAACTTGTGACTATCTTTTATAACTTATTGATAAAATAAAAGTTCTGGCTGTTTGCACAATCTTTGTGCAATGTTGCCGCTGTTCAAAATTGGATTTTTTCCCAGACAGAGTCAATGCTTATCTCCTCAAGCGAGGCCGCGCTGAGGAGATGGACGCGGCCATAAGGCCGCCAGGCTGTGATGAACTCGTTCCGGAAAAGAGCCACGACTTCTGTCCCGCAGGCAGCCGCAAGATGGGTGATTCCGGAATCGTTGCCCAGATAGAGGTCCGCTTCCTGGAGAAGATTCGAGAGAGAAATTAGAGATGGAGAGCAAAGCCAAGACCATCCTGGCGGGAGAGCTGTTTTTTTGATCAACGCTTCCATTCTTATTTCAGCCTCTCCGGTAATGAGCGCGCCTTTGACTCCTTTTTGTCCCAACCGCCCGACGATCTCGAGAAAGTTCCTCATCGGCCAGCATTTCTTCTCGCTGCCGCTTCCGGGGTGGACGACCACAAATTTCCCTTTCTTCTGAGCGGGGCTTAAGGGCAGTTTAGCGCATTCTTCAAAGGAAAAATCGATAGATTGACCTTCCCCTAAGGCTTCCGATGTTTTGCGGAAGAAAAACCGGCTTATCGACTCCGGCATTTCAGGTTGATAGTAAATAAGACGACATTCTCCAAAAACATCTTTTCTCTGTCCGTGCGTCCAGCCCACGATCAAGTCAAACCCGCGCAGCCACTCCACTAACTCCTTTCCTGGCGCGACAGAGCCGGCGAAAAGCGGCAGAAGCCGAGAGCTGTCTCCTCGTATCACCCGGTCGACGACCCCTGTCTCCTGAAAAAGCGCTCCATATTCTTCCCGGCAGACAAGGGTCAGGCTGGCAGAGGGAAATTTCTTGCGGATCAAATGGACCGAAGGAAAAGCGACAAGGAGATCCCCGAGGCCGCCAAGCCGGAATAGAAGCGCGTTTCTCATCATCGAGACAAACTGCCGGCTGTTTTCAGCAGAAAAGGGAAAAATGATTTTATTAGGTGGGCAGAAGTTTTCTCCAGCCGGCGCAAGAAAACTTGACCTTATTATAACAGAAAATTTGGAGAAATCAAATATTTTTTATCGTCAGGCGCTATTTTTTATAAACCCGGCAAAATTCCTGCCGAACTCTTTTCCTTTCTTGAGGTCTTCTTGGGTGGGGCTGCCGACAAATTCGAAGTTCTCCCCTAAATCCCACTTTGCCGGCTCGACAATTCTTTTCACCTCTTTCAGGGCTCCCCCGCTCCAGCCATAGCTTCCAAAATAAGCCGCCTTCCGGTTGAGAATCCTTTTGTTGACGGCCATGGTCAGGACCTCCTATATTTTACTAAACATATCGTTTTTATAATTATAATAGAAAAAGGCGCAAATCCATGACATTGGTTCGCGTGCGGCCGGTGATGATGAGTCCCCCGACTTTCTTGAAGAAAGTGTAAGAATCATTGTTCCGCAGATATTTTTCCGGACCCAGGCCCAGTTTCCTCGCCTTGACGAGTGTGGCAGTCGTGCCCCACGCTCCAGCTGCATCTGTGGGGCCATCGACACCATCAGACGCCAGGCTGGCCACGAAAATAGGCAGACGCTTTTTTTCGAGCTCGATGAGCGCCGCCAAGGCAAACTCTGTATTCCGGCCTCCTCTGCCTTTCCCCCTGACAGTGACAGTCAATTCGCCTCCAGCCAGCAAACAGAGCGGCTTCCTGAGGTTTTTTTTTGATTGCGCCGTCATTTCCAAAACGGACACATAATTCTCAGCCGCCTTCCTGGCTTCGCCGGAGTCGCGGGAGGTCAGGATGACGGGATGAAACCCGAGCTTTTTGGCTCTTCGAGTGGCCGCCTTCAAGGCCGCAAGATTATCGCCGATGATGAACGTCGATACGTTCTTAAAAACGCGATGCCCCCTCTTTAGAGTTTCCTCCATCTTCCCCCGGCCGCCCGCCAGAAGGACTTCTCTCAAAGAGTGGGGAGCCTTCGTCCAAAGACCGTATTTCTTTAAAACCCGCAGGGCATCCCTGTAAGTGGAAGAGTCCCAATAGGTCGGCCCAGAGGCGATATTTTCCAGGTCATTGCCGATCACATCAGAAATAACCAGGTTGACAACTTTAGCCGGAAATGCTGCCTCTGCCAGGCGCCCCCCTTTTATGGCTGAAAGGTGCTTGCGGACAGTGTTGAGCTCCGTGATGCTGGCTCCTGCTCTGAGGAGTTCTTTAGTGACCCATCTCTTTTCGGCCAGCGCAACAGGGCTCAAAGGAAGACATATCTGAGCTGACCCTCCGCCTGAAATGAGGACAAAAAAGAGGTCCCCTCTCCTCGCCTTCTCAGCCAGAGCAAGGACCTCTTTGGCCGCCCTTAGGTTCCGTTCATCAGGCAAGGGATGCCGAGCGGGGAGATAGAGCAACTTTTTTTCAGAAAAAACTTGATCAGGACGACACACCACGATCCCTTTAGACAGCCGGCAGCCCAAAATCCGCAGCAGGCTCTTGGCCATAAAAGGAGCCGCTTTGCCGAAAGCAACGAGAAAAATGTTCTCATAGGAGTCGAGATTAAAAATTTTCCCTCGGATGGACAGCTTTCCTCCCTTCCTCCGCACAGCCTTGCGGATGAGATTATCGGGATCCACTTCAGCCAGGGCAGCCCTGAAGATGTTCTTTGCCTTCTTTTTCATTTATTTCTTAATATATCATAGATTTTTTACAATCCTCGCTGTTTGTGGTAAAAAAAGGGAAAATGGATGGAGCAGATGGCCAAGCGAAAAAATCCTGTCGTCTTGATTCTTAAACTCATCTTCAGCCTCTCCATCCTCGTTTTTATCCTGACCACGCAGACATCCTTCAAAGACATCTGGGTCGTCTTGAAGGGAGTCAACCCCTACTGGCTTGTTTTCTCTTTTTCCCTTCATGCTTTCGGGCTCTTTGCCAGCGCCTACCGCTGGCAAATCCTGGCCCGGGCCCAGGGAGACGAAGTCCCGCTCGTCTTCCTCGCCAAATCCTATCTCGTCGGGACCTTCTTCAACAACTTTCTTCCCACCCGCTTCGGAGGGGATATCGTCCGCATCTGGGACGGCTCGCGCTATTCCAAGTCCCTCCTCAAATCTTCGGCCATTGTCCTTGTCGAACGCTTCACAGGAATCATCGTCCTCTTTCTCTTTGCCCTCCTGGCCTCCGTTTACCGGCTCGATATGGCGCGCCAGATTCCGGTCATCTGGGTCTCGCTTCTTCTCGGCCTTTTCGGCCTGGCCCTCCTCATCTCTTTCTTCCTGCCGTTTTCCGGAAAATGGCTGGCCGCGATTCCGAGCAGGGGAATTCTCGCTAAGTTCAAGACAAAGATTATCCTCTTCAGAGAAACCATACTTTTCTACAGAACTCAAAAGGCTCTCTTTTTGCGGGCCACGTTCTGGGCTTTTCTCCTCCAGCTCAATGTCATCATCTACTATTTCCTGATCGGCAAGGCCCTCCACCTGCATATCCATTTCATCGACTACTTCATCTTCATCCCTATCGTTCTTCTCATCCAGATCATCCCCATCACCATCAACGGCCTCGGGCTGAGGGAGGGCTCATACATCGAGATCTTCAAGTTCTACGGGATCTCCCCCCAGACAGCTTTTTCTTTTTCCATCATCGATGTGGCCTTTGTCCTCGTCATCGGTATTATCGGCGGAATCATCTATGTCTCGAGAAAATAGAACGAAAGCCTTCTGCCTGATCCTGACTCTTATCCTTTCGCGGCCGGTTTTCGCCCAACAGGACTTATCTGAATTCGAAAAGCGCCTGACAAAAATCAACGAGACGATCCAGACCCTCCGGGCGAAAATCCAGGAAGAAGCGAAAAAGAAATCGACCTTGCTTTCGCAGCTGGATAGGATTTCCTTCAATAAAAAACTCCTCAAGAGCGAACTGGACCTTTACGACGTTCAGATGGAAAAGACATCCCAGGAACTCTCCTCGATTAAAAAAAATATCGCCGGCCTCAAGGAGAAACTCCAGCGCGAACAACAAGCGATCGAAAAAACTCTTGTGACGCTCTACAAGTTCGGAAAATTCGATTTTCTCCAATTCTTGCTCGAAGCGGAGAATATGAGCGCCCTCTTCTCTGAGAGCAAAAATCTGAGTTTTTTGGCCCGCTACCAGCAGGAGGTCATTTCGGATTACTTGAAGACCCTGTCTGAGCTCAGGACAGCCGAGGAAGCCCAGGAGTCCAAAAGAGCAGAATACGGCCAGCTCATCCAGGAGGCTGACCGGAAAAAGAAAGAGCTCGAGGCTCAGGAGGCTGAAAATAAGGCCCTGGTCCAGCAAATCCAGAAAAACATAAAGATTTTCGAGCAGGCTCTGGACGAACAGAATGAACGGGCCAAGCACCTGCAGTCCTTGATGGATAAGCTGGCCAGCCAGGAGATTGTCCTGCCTTTCCGGTTTGTCCCCTTTTACGAGAAAAAGGGCAAATTGCCCTGGCCCATTGCCGGAAAAATCATCACTCGCTTCGGCCTGGAAAGGCATCCTCAATTCAACACCGTGACCATGAACAATGGCATTGAAATCTTCCCCAAGCAGGAGAACACCATCGTCCACTCTATTCACCCGGGGAAGGTCGTCTATGCGGATTATTTTCAGGGCTACGGGAATTTGCTCATCATCGACCACGGCATGAATTACTACTCCCTCTACGGCCACTGCGCCGATTTCAAGGTCAACAAGGGCGATTTTATCCGGGAGGAGCAGGCCATCGCTGTTGTCGGCGATTCCGGGTCGCTTAAGGGCCTCTCGCTCTATCTTGAAATTCGTTACAAGACAAAGCCTCTCGATCCCTTGCAATGGCTCAAGAGAAGGTGATAGAATAAATTTCGTTGATCAGAGAAAGATCGTGAAGAGAGCAAGATATACAAAATATATCTTCGGCGCCACTCTCCTCACTTTTTCTCTCTTCTTTTTGTTCGAGAAAAGTATCGTCCGCGCCGTCTCATCCCGGTCGTCATCCCCGCCAAAAAACGTCTATCTGCTCGAGGCCGTTATTCGTTTAATCAGAAATGACTATATCGAAGAAAAAGACCCAGTCCAGACCATGAACGGAACTTTCCAGGGGCTGGTGAATTCGCTGGACAGCGCCTCAGGCTATCTTAACAAAGAGAGCACAGCCCGCTACCTGGATCAAAAGGAAGCGCAGATCAAAGAACCAGGCCTCGTCCTTTTTAAAGGGTACGGATTTTTTCCCCAGATTATCGGCATTATCGAAAGTTCTCCGGCTGAAAAAAGCGGCCTCCAGATCGGCGATTACATCACGGAAATCAACGGGCTCTCCACGCCGGCGATGAGCCTGACTGAGGTCAACCTCTATGTCCGAGACAAGGAGGAAACTCCCCTTAATCTTAAGATACTCAGAGAAGATAAAACGCTCGATGTCAAGGTGGAGAGGGCTCTACTTTTTGTCGAGCCGATAAAATATTCAGACCAAGAGGGCTTCAGCGGCGTCCTGAAGATTTTCAAACTTGCCCCACCCTGTGTGAGTGAGATTAAGACGAAGCTCTGGCCAACTCTCAAAAACCGCAAAAAACCTTTGATCATTGACCTGAGAAACTGCCAGGAAGGGACCTTTGAAGAAGCCCAACAATTCATCAACCTCTTTTTGAAAGCGGAAAACATCGGCTACCTTGAAAAAAAGGAGGAGACAAAAGAAGCTTTCTCTGCTCTTCAAGAACCATCTCTGGCTGAGCTCCCGCTCGTTGTTTGGATCAACCAAGCTACCATCGGCCCGGCAGAGGCCATCGCCGCTGTCCTCAAAGAATTTAAGCGGGCCAAGATTATTGGCTTGCCCACCCCGGGCCTGGCTGCAAAACACGAATTCTTTCTACTTGAGGATGGGACTTCCGTTCTCCTCACTTCGGGAATATTTTGCCTCAATTCCGGAGATAAATTATGGGGTCGAGGTGCAGAGCCCGATATCAGAATGGAAATGAAAGAGCAGAGCTTCGACGCCTTCTTGAAAAAGACCCAAAGCCTCCTCTCCACCTCCTAATCGATGAAGTTAGAGCGAACTCCCAAGGGAAAGGGGGAAAATTCCTCCTCCCGCCTTTACTGGGCCTTTGCCCTTCTTGCGCTTTTCGCCAGCCTTGGCTTGGACTACATAACCTGGAGAAAGGGAGAAAAAGCCTACCTCTTCTCTATTTTTGCCCCAAAAAAAGAGGTCACCGCTCGACCGGTTCCCTTGACAAAAATGGCCCTCGAATTCCTTGAGCAAGCCGGCTTGCCTGCGGAGGTTGTTCAGGTGGGAAAAGATGAAGCCGGAACCCCTCAGGTCAAAGTCAGCTTGCCCCTGGACTCTTACACCAAGCTTGAACCTCAACTGGAAAAAGAACTTAAAGAAAAAAAGACCCTCTTTCAAAAAAAAGAAAAAGAGGATGAAAAAAAAATCTCGTTTTCCTGGCTGGTCAGAGGAGAAAAAAAGGAAAAACTTACGCTCCTGTTTGCTTGCCCCCGGTTGGTGCCCGAAAAAAAAGAAGAAGCCCCCCCTCTTCTCGCAGAAAATAAAGTGGCCATCATCATCGACGATATGGGAAATAGCCTGGAGGCCCTCCAGGAAATCTGCAACCTGAAAAAACCAGTCACCATCTCTATCCTGCCTCTGAGCGCTTATGCCATTGAAACAGCCCTAATGGCGCATGAAAATGAGCTGGAGGTGATGCTTCATTTTCCCGGCGAATCCCTCAATCACCAGGAAGGAAATGACGATAGCAGCGGAATCATTCGATCCGGAATGAGTGAGGAAGAAATAAAGGCCATGGTAGAGGATTTTTTAGAGAGAGTGCCTTATGTCGAAGGCGCCAACAACCATATGGGGTCAAAAATAACTCAAGATGAGCCGGTCATGCGCCCGATTCTGGATCTTTTGAAAGGCAAAAATCTCTATTTCCTCGACAGCCGGACAAGCAGCAATTCCATCGCCTACGATCTCGCCAAAAAAATGGGTCTCCGCTCCGCTTATAGAAACATTTTTCTCGATTCCTCGATCGGCGCGAATTTCACAAAACAAAAACTGACCGAACTCTGCCGCCTGGCCCAGAGAAACGGGAAAGCTATCGGGATCGGCCATCCTTTCCCCGAAACCCTGCAAGCCCTCAAAGAAAACATTCGCCTTCTGGAAAAATACAAAGTCAAACCTGTCTTCGCTTCCCAGATCGTGGATAAATAACCCGCCAAATCATTTTATTAGCGCTCTCAGCCTGAGGTTGCATAATTTCGTCTCATCCGCTATATTAAAATTTTAAGAAGGAGGACAGAAATGAGAAAATTCACGTTCCTTTTCATTCTTGTCAGCGTGGGCCTGACATTATTTTTCTCCTCTTCCTGCATGAAATCCATGTCGCCCGAAGAGCTCAAGGCATCTGTGGAGATCGTTAACGTCGACACCAAATGGGTGTCTAAGACTTACCAGCCCTGGCCCCCCAAGCTGATCCTTGTCCCGGTCATCTCCTTCCAAGTCAAAAACATCTCCAATAAGCCTCTTAACTATGTAAACTTTAATGCCATCTTCAAATTCAAAGACGAACGGGAGAATTTTGGGGACTGCTTTTTAGCGGCCATCCGCAAAGAGCCGGTTGTGCCGGGCCAGTTGAGCAAAGTCATCACCCTGAAAAGCAATTTCGGCGCTGAAGGCCGGACCTTGGCCTCCTTCAAAGATAATCCCGAATGGAAACCCGCGATTTGCAGGCTTTTTATCCAGTCGAAAGGCTCTGTCCATGTCTTGCTCGGAGAATATGACGTCTCACGAAAAATAGATTTCAAGGAGCCAGAGCCCGTGGGCATGGAAAAGAAAGACGAAAAAAAGAACTAAAACGAAAGGACAACAATGAGCACAATCATCCCTTCCCGCATCTTTCTCACCAAAGGGAAGGGCCAGCACAAAGAAAAACTGGCCAGCCTTGAACAAGCCCTCAGAGACGCCGGCATAGCTCCCTTTAACCTAGTCAGGGTGTCGAGCATTTTTCCCCCTTACTGCAAACTCATATCACAGGAAGAAGGCCTGAAACATCTCCAGCCGGGCCAGATTCTTTTTCTGGTCATGAGCGAAAATTCCACCAATGAAGCCCACCGCCTGATCTCCGCATCCGTCGGCCTCGCCATTCCCAATAATCCCGTCCATTACGGCTATCTCTCCGAGCACCACAGCTTCGGCCAGAACGAAAAAGAAGCCGGCCTTTATGCCGAACAGCTTGCCGCTTATATGCTGGCCACAACCTTGGGCGAGAACTTCGACATTAGCCAGATCTGGAACGAGGAAAAAGAGAAGAAAGTCTACAAAATCTCTGAAGAGCTGTTCGTCAGGACCCGGAGTATCACTCAGACCACCAAAGGGAAGAAAGGAATCTGGACGACGGCTCTGGCTGCCGCTGTTTTTATCGCTTAGCTTTTACTAGCCAAGAGGGTCCGGCTTCAGGATCTTGATATAGCTTTTCTCTTTAAGTTCTTTTAAGAATTCCTGGAGCTTTTTCCCCCGCTTTTCTGAAAAAAGCCTCTGCTCGATGTCTTTTTTGACTTCGTCAAAAGACATGGGCCGGCTTTCTTTTTTCTCCTCAAGCTTCAGCAAATACCAGCCGTTTTTGGCCTGAACCCAGGGAGTTACCTCACCCACATTCAATTGGGCCACTGCCTGCTCCAGAGCTTTGTCAAGCTCTCCCTTCTTGAAATGCCCTAAATCACCCTGGTTTTCTTTGAGCGGATTATCAGAGTATTGACTGGCCAACGCCTGGAATTCTTCACCGGCTTTGACTTTCTCGCTTATCTCTTTTCTTTTGGCCTCGAGTTCTTCCTTGTTGACTCCTTCGGACGTGAGATAAACGGCCCGAAGCTTGTATTCCTCAGGCACGACAAATTCTTCCGGATGAAGCTTGTGATAATTGACCACCTCGGCTTCATCAATGACAATGCTCCGGTCAACCTCGGAGAAGAGCACCGCCTGCCTCAGGATATTATCCTCGAGTTCCTTGATAAACTGTTCATATTCCAAGCCTTGGCGGCGGAGCTCTGCTTTCAATTGTTCATCCGATTCGATGTTATTCTGTTTCTTTATGTTGTCAACATACATCTTCACCTGATCTGTGACATTGAGCTGCTTCTGTCTGGCCTTTTGCAAGAGGAGAATTTCTGTGATCATGTTATTCAGGATTTCCCCTTTCATCTTATCATACTGCTTCTCGAATTCTTCACCCTGAACCTGCGCCCTGAGCATTTGATAAAGGGAATCATGATAAGCCTTATATTGGGAAAGGGTAATGATGTCATCGTTGACAATAGCCACGATTTCTTCAACGACCTCGCTTGAGGCCAATCCGATCGTGCCAAGCAGGATGAACAGGGGGATAAAAGGCATAATTTTCTTTCTCATTACTCTGTCCTCTGATAGGGAAATGATAAATTCCAGGGAAAAACGGCCCACTCGAGGCTCTCTTTCAATTCTTGCAGGCGGCGAGAGACCGCGGCTTTGATCTTCAGGTCCAAGATCTTGAGTTTGATGGAAGAAGAAGCCTCTTCAAAAGGAATCCACTCCGGTTCATACTTTTTATCAAGCCTGAAAATATGAAAGCCATAGGAAGACTCCACCACCGGGCTTACCTCACCCTCCCGCAGTGAAAAAATGGCATCTCCCAATTCCCCGGGGAGCTGACCCTTTTGAAATACGCCCATCTCTCCCCCCTGAGATGCTTCCGGGCCGATGGACTCTGACATCGCCAGGGCTCTGAAACCTTCTTCCGAAACTAATTTGGCTTTGTCCCAAGCTTCTATCGCTTTATCCACTGTCGGGAGAAGGATTTGGCTGACTTTGACCCTCTCCGGGAGAAAAAATTCACTTTTATGAAGGTCGTAATACCTCTGAATTTCGCTCTCGTCAACTTTTACGTCTTTAACAACCTCGTCGATGTATTTTTCGACTCTCATCTTGTCAAAGAAAGGGCCAGAATCAGATTCGAGAAACGTCGCTTTTTCTTCTTCCGTCCAGGACTCTTCGGCCAATTTCGCCAAATACTCCTTTTTTTCGGCCAAAGAAAGGGTGACCTTTTGATTCCGGGCGGCCTGTAAAAAGAGCTTTTGTTCGACGAATTCATCAAAAAGACGGCTTAAGGTGGGAATCTCCAGAGCCTTGGCGCCATTTCCTGCCGCATCACGAACATATTTATTAAAATCGGCTTCTGAATAAACAGCATCCCCGACTTGAAGAACAGCCCGATTCTCCTCTGGCTGACCTTCTTGGGCAGAAGGCTGCGCCTCAGTCGAGGAATTCTTAGAGCCGCACTGGGAAAGCAGAAAAACACAAACGAGGAAGACGGAAAGGTGAAGGGTATTTCCTTGGCGAATACGACTGAAAATCTTCATCTCTACTGTCTTTAATAATTTCAACTCATTATATTACAACCATATAACTCCTTCAAGACAGATAACGTTTCATCCATCACGGCTACGTCTGTTTCAGAGGAAAGAGGCAGGCTTAAAACCCCTTGAGGGGTAAGAGTCCCTGCACGTTTTTTCAGCAGCTTGGTGAGCCCGGATAAATCGGCCAAACTGGAGGGTGAAAACTTCAGGATGAGCCTGGCCCCAATTTTGTCGATGGCTTTGATCTTGATCTTTTGAGCCAGGTGTTTGATGGCTCCGTAACGAAGGAGGTTCTCCACGCTTCTGGGGAGAGGGCCAAACCGGTCTTTGACCTCCTCTCTTATCTTTTCGACCTCGTCCAGGCTCTCGACGGAAGAGACGCGTTTGTAGAGGTTAAGCCTCAGGTTGATCTGGGGAAGATAGTTCTCAGGGATTCGGATATCCACGCGCAAGTTAATCTGGCTCTTCGCCTCCTCGATTTTTTCACCCTTGAGCTCTTTGATCGTCTGGTCAAGAAGTTCCATGAAATAATCGAATCCCACAGCCTCTAAATATCCGTGCTGCTGGGATCCGAGCAGATTTCCCGCCCCTCTAATCTCCAAATCTTTCGCCGCCAGCCGGAAACCTGAGCCCAATTCGCTGAACTCTTTCAGGGCCTTCAGCCGCTCTTTTGCCAGCGGAGTCAATTCCGCAAAGGGCGGGACAAGAAAATAAGCATAAGCCTGGCGCGAGGATCGTCCAACCCGGCCGCGGAGCTGGTAAAGCTGGGAAAGGCCGAAGAGATCGGCCCGGCCAACGATGAGAGTGTTGACGAGGGGAATATCGATGCCGTTTTCGATGATGGTCGTTGAAATCAGGACATTGTCTTTGCCGCCGATAAAATCGATCATCCTTTTCTCGATCGCCGCGCTCGGCATTCTCCCATGGATGAAAGCGACTTTGGCCTGGGGAACAAGCTTCTGCACTATTTTAGCTATACCCTCGATGTCTTCAATCCTGTTGTGAATGTAATAGACCTGGCCTTGGCGGCTGAGCTCTTGCTTAATGGCAGACGCGACAAGCCTGGTGCTGAAAGGAGCGACAACCGTATGGATGGCCAGCCTGTCCTTGGGAGGGGTTTCGATCAGGCTGATGTCTCTGAGACCGGAAATAGAAAGGTTGAGGGTGCGAGGAATGGGAGTGGCCGTGAGCGTCAAGACATCGACATTCGTCTTCATCTGTTTGATTTTCTCTTTATGATTCACCCCAAAACGCTGTTCCTCGTCGATGACAAGGAGCCCCAAGTCATGGAATTCCACATCCTTAGAAAGAAGCCGGTGGGTCCCGATGATGATGTCGACAAGGCCTTTTTTCATATCCTCGACAATTTTTTTCTGCTGGCTTTTTGACTGGAGCCTGGTGAGAGCCTCAACTCTCACAGGGAAGAGCACCATCCGGTTGCGAAAGGTCTTCAAGTGCTGGCTGGCCAGGACCGTTGTTGGGCAGAGCACGGCCACCTGCTTCCCGTCCATGACAGCTTTGAAGGCGGCTCGCATGGCCACCTCGGTCTTGCCGTAGCCGACATCTCCGCAGACAAGGCGATCCATTGGAGAGTCTAATTCCATATCTTCCCTGATGTCTTTGATCGTCCTCAGTTGATCTTCCGTCTCTTCATACTCAAAAATCTTTTCAAATTCGCCTTCCCAGATTCCCGAGGGGCTAAAGCTGAACCCCTTGAGGGCCTTTCTCCTGGCGTACAATTCGAGCAGCTCTCGGGTCATTTTCTCGATGGCCTTCTTGGTTCGCTCTTTTGTTTTCTGCCACGAGAAACTTCCCAATTTATCAAGGGGCGGCAAGGTTGAACCCACCCTGGAGAATTTCTGCACCAAATTCAAATCTTCTACTGGCACATAAAGCTTATCCTCATCCTGGTAAGCAATCTTGATGAATTCCCGGTTTTTGCTGTCCACATCGAGTTTGACCAGCCCCCGAAAGATGCCGATGCCGTAATCCGTGTGGACGACATAATCATTCTCTCTGAGGTCCTGAAAATGGGAGACGAACGGCCTGCGGGAGGTCCGGCTGACGATGACTTTCTCTTCAGTAAAAATATCCTTTTCGGAGAAATAGGTTATTTTTTCTGGAGGATAACTCAGCCCCCGCTCAAGATTTCCTAAGAGGAGCATAATTTCGCCTGCCCTAGGCGAAGCAAAGGGGCTCAACTCTTCGACCGCTCTGACCCTATTCTGGGAAAGGAGGTTTCGGAGTTTTTGCCTTACGGTCGGGTTGGAAAGATAAATGCCGCAGCGTTCCCTGACCCTCTGCAACTTCCGCATGTATTGGAGAAAGAAAGGGATTTTGTTGTCAAACTTCGGCACAGACTGGAAAGGGAAAAAGTAGGTTTTTTTCCTTTCCTGGGGGAGGAGCTCTCCAAATAACAGCGCGTTTTTCCGGATAGGCTCCCAAAGAGCCGAGGGATAGATTTCTTCCGGGGAAAGACAGAAAGTCTTGGCGTCTCGAAGTTCCTTGAACTGTTTCTCGAAATCTTCTTTAGCTTCGTTCCACTCCTGCTCCACTTCCTCGGGATCAGCGATGATGAAGAGGGCGTCCTTGAGATAACGGGAAAAAGGAACAAAATGGCTTTTGTGGAGCAAAGTCAGGAAGACGAAGGACGGGAAAATGTCTCCGCTCCTTAAGGAATCTAACTTTCCCTTCAGGTCGCGATCAAAAGGACTTCCTTTTTCCAGGGCAAGTCTTTTCCATTCATCAAGGAAGCGCGCTGAAGCTGGGAATTCCCGGAGAGAGGGGAGCAGAATCCGGGACAATTTTGTCAAGGAGCGCTGGGTGGAGGAATCAAATTCCCGTAGAGAAACGACCTCGTCTCCGCTGAATTCAACACGGTAAGGAAACTTTCCCCAGGGAGAAAAAACATCCACAATGCCGCCACGCCAAGCATATTCACCCGGAGAGACAATCAAATCCTCCTTGGCATAGCCGTAGCCACTGAGGGTCTGGAGAACCAGGTCGCGTCCGTATCTCCTGCCCGTTTCAAGCTCCAAGAAAGCGTTTTCCAAATCCTCAGGGACGGGAAAGGGCTTGAGAAGTCCGTAGAGATTAGTGATCACGAGGGAAGGAGAATGCCGGATGAGGTGAAAGAAAAATTTCATCCGCGAGGAAACGGCATCCAAAGAAGGGAAAATCTCTTCATAAGGATTTTCAGTGAGCGGCGGCAGGACATCCAGGCCGAAAGACATCGAGAACTGCGAAAAGTAGAACCGGCATTGGTCTTCAAGGCGAGAGAGTGACTGCCCGCCGGGTTGGATGAAGACGATTTTTTTCTTGATATTGCGGCTAAGGCACGCCAAAAAGTAGGGCCTTGCCGCTTCAACGAGGCCTGCGGCTCTCAGCCCTTTTTTCTCCAGACGGATATCCTGGAGAAGCTTTTGGAATTCCTCGGTTTTTTCAAGAAAATCAAGGCTCATTGGATTAGAGATCTATTATACGTGGAGAAATAGACTTTGAAAATCATGACTTCCCCCAAAATTAGGCTTTAGAATCGGCTAACTCATTCTCTTTCTGGAAGATAGAGGAAAACACGACTGGAAAAGTAATAATTGGGGGAACTCCTCTTGATAAAAGAGGTTTACTTAGGGACGATTCTGGGCTGCATAAGCTCATCCTCGTTGAGGAGAACTGCCCAAAAATCCCCCGGCGGGGTTGGGCTGCGATGATCCGCAAGGTTTATGAGGTTGACCCGTTCGTCTTTCCTAAGTGCGGCGCGACGATAAAAGTAATCGCCTTCATTATGGACTATCCTGTGGTGGACAGAATCATCAACCAATGGGTAATGGCTATCTATAAGCATCCCTTTTTGGGAGTATGGCCACGATTTCAACGATCTTTCTCTCTTTGAAGAGCCGATAGATCAGCCGCCAGTCCCCAACCCTGTATCGAATAAGCCCTTTTAACTTTCCTGTAAGAGGTTTAATGTTATTCCCATATATCGGGTTCTTTTCCAAATCCTCAAAACAACCGTCAAGTCTTTGCTTGATATCCATAGACGCCTTATCATAGATTCTTTTCGCTGGTCTTGTAAGGACTATTTCCCAGATTTCTTTTTGCGCCACTTAATAATCTCGCCTTTTTCTGAAGCTTTTAATCCCTGTTGGATGGCATCAATCCAGTCGGGTCGGGAGAGGATCTCAAGAGTCTCTTGGTGTCTTTCTAAATATTCTTCTATGAGCTCTGAGAGTATTTCCTTGATGTTCCTTTTCTCAACACTGGCAATGATTTTGAGGGTGTCTCTCTTGTCCTCAGGAATTCTTACGGTTGTTGTAGGCATATTCAATCTCCTGAAATTAGTCTACTTGTTTCAGTTCTTGTTATCAAGCTTTGCGAGGGCGGCCTAGGGATAGGAAATTCGTTTTCGGCTGCGCCGCCTGAATGAGCATTCATGCGCCAATTTTGCCTCGTCCCATCGTGAGGGATGATAAATCGCAGTGTGAAGGGATGTCAAGTTGAGCAAAAAATAGCGATAGGCGGGCTAAGAAGACGAAGGGAAGCATAAAAGCACCGGAAATCGCCCGGACCTCTCCTTCCAGGATAAGAGAAGATCATGAAAAATAGTCGGCCGAGCTCTCCGCGGCCATCAAGACTTCCTGATCAGGCGATGCGCGGTGGGGGAGGCTTGTCTGCGATAAACGTCAGCTTCAGGTGGTTGATGATACGATCGACCACAGAGAAGTCGCTAAGGAAAGCGATGACCTTCATCGTGCCCCCGCACTGGGGGCAAAGCATCGGGTCGACCTCGTAAACCTTCCGGATCATCTCGGCCCAGCCCTTGGAAGGGATGCGCTGGAGTTTGTCCTCAACAATCCGGAGAGGGAAAGCCGCCAGGCGAGAACCCTCTCGCTCCATTCCGGGCTCAGAAGCTCCCGGCCGACAAGCATCGCCAATACCTCGCGGGCGAAGATCTCGGCCAGCCGTGAGTCGTCGATCCGCGGGATCTTATGGATACAATCAATTATGTGAGCGCTTGAAACGCCAAACCCTCGCCCGACTACCATTCTTTCTTAATTTATGTAAATAATTATTGTCTAATTGTAAATAATACTTGACATCATGTCAATAATACTATACAATTGCATAAAATGAACATTGTAAATCATTTTTAGGGCCACTTATGAAAACAAGTTTGCGACGATTTCGATTCGAGCGCGGAGAACTGAGCCAGCAGCAATTGGCTGATATGGTGTTGGTCTCCCGCCAAACAATAGTCTCGATTGAGCGCGGCGATTACGCGCCTTCGGTCAAGCTGGCGCTGTTGCTGGCGGAGAAACTTGGAACAACAGTCGAAGAGCTTTTTAGTTTGGAGGAGAAAGATCGTGCGTAAGAGAGATCCAATATTTTGGTGGGCTACCGGCATTTTCGTGTTGGCCCTCCTGCTTATGGTCGTCACACAGGATCAATTCTGGCTGGTTCTGATGATCGGCTCGTATTTGCTCCGGCCGACCTTGGCCTCGCTCGGATTTGCCAGACGATATGTTGACGAACGGCAGATGAGTATCCAGTACCGGTCCGGCAACATCGCCTTTGCGGTAATGATCATCACGTGCATTATCCTGGCAGTCAAACTCAACGCTGATGGAAATCCCGAATGGGAGATGTTCAATGTCGCAATAATTGTCGGGTTAGCGACCAGGGCGCTATTCAATGTGATTCTGGTCAAGAACTATCGCGAGGCCGCAACCAAGATCATCATAGCGGCTGGTCTCCTATTAACGCTGTTCGCTTCTATGGATTCAGTGGAAGGTGGGCTCTCATTTGGAACTTTCTTGAATGTTGCTCCGGCGCTGGCAATTGTGGGAATAGGGCTGTTGTCAAGGAAGTTCCCGAGAATAATCGGGGGGATAATGTTCGCAATAACGGCAGTACTTATAGTCGTTATCCTCAGCAAAGGGCTGACTATTTATCAGGTCGCGACTGCTCTCATTGTGGCCGTGCCGTTAGCGACTGCCGCAGCATTCCTCTTCACGCGCGACAAAAGTGAAGGCGAGATTGAACCAAAGAAAGTGACGTGAGCTGATAACAGACGCTGCGGACGCCAGCGAAGATAAACGGATTGTCATGATTCAGTTCGCCGTGAAAGAAAAACTCTCATTAGAAGGAGTAAGTATTATGAAACGTACAGACACTTTGATTAAGGTCGCGGCATTAGCGGCTTCGCTTTTTGTGATTTTATTTGCCGCCGTTTGCGCCACCAACGAATCGCCGAAGATCGATGCCTCAACTCCCGTTGAGGAACTGAAGGCACTTGCCTCGCAGGGAAATGCCGATGCCATGCTCGAACTCGGCGAACGGCTGATTCAGGGACAGGGGGTCGAAACAAACGCAGCCGAAGGATTGCAGTGGCTTCACAAGGCCGCCGATGCCGGCAAGAGCCAGGCGTGGTATGACATCGGCTTTGTCTATTCGAACGGAGTGGGCGTCGAGACGAATATGACAGAGGCGATGAAATACTTCCGCAAAGGTGCTGAAGCAGGAAATGCCGACTGTCAAACAAGCATGGGGATGTTTTATCAGGCGGGCGAAAGAATCCCCGGCGGCGTGAAAACCGATCCCGCCGAAGCGGTCAAGTGGTATCGCCTGGCCGCTGAACAGGATCATGGTGAAGCTATCTTTCATCTTGCCGGACTCTACATGGCCGGACAGGGAGTCAAGGCAGATTCCAGCGAGGCGGTGAAGTGGTATCGCCGAGGGGCTGAACTTGGCAATCCGGAAGCAAAATGGATTCTCGGTGGATGTTACCAGGAAGGAAGAGGGGTAGCGAAAGATATCGTCCAGGCCTGCGCCTTGTTTTCTGCGGCTATCGATGGTGTCGACGATCCAGCGCAGAAGCAGAGCATGACTGAAAAGCGGGACAGGCTCTGCAAGGAGCTGAATGCGGATCAGCTCAAAGAAGCCGAACGCTTAGCTGAGGAGTGGAAGGCAAAGGGAAAGAAGTAGCACTTGTCGAGGATCTGTGCCCGTGAGGTGCGTCGTGGAACAAGATAACGTGAGCCGATCCGGACATCGGCCGGGCACAGAGTCCTATTAACAGGATTAATATAAACAACGTCAGCCCTTAGCCGGAGGCAACGACCATGACAAGTTCCATGAAGCGTCTCATTTTTTGGACACCCAGAATCCTAAATATTTTGGGATAAGAAACTGCTTTTCTGCTGCGCCGGCTGAATGAGCATTTATGCGCAAATTTTGCCTCATCCCATCGTGAGGGATGATAAATCGCAGTGTGAAGGGATGTCAAGTTGAGCTTAAAATAGCGGAAGGCGGGCCGGGAAGCCGCGGACAAGCTCAAAAGCGTCGGAAATCCGACAGACTTCTCCTCTGGGGTAAATAGAAAATCATGAAAAATACTCACCGCTAGCCATGGCACTATCAAACTGGATATACGCCTGGTTAAACTCAGTAAATCGGAGCTGGATATTTGGCCTCACCCAGCGGTCTTGGGTCGCACTGCCGAAATAGTCGTCCCGCTGGCCCACCCTCACCCCGAATCTGACCTGGTTGAGATATTTCTTGTCCGGATATAGAGTGAGATTCGTGCTCGCTCCATAGACTTTATAATCCACGCGGTTGACGAACCCGGAAGCGACCTCGAAATCAGGGTGAATCGATTCCCAGAAAACACGGGCGCCCCAATGCTTGGTGAAATAATAAAAATCACCGTATAAGGCGGGAGCAAGACCTGTTTCTTTTCCCTCAAAACGGGTTTTCGAGCCGATGGCCTGAAAATTGAAAAAGTACTTGTTCTTCCACCGAAGCTGGCCGTCAAACCCGACAACCCGGTTGTAAGAGCCGTCGATTTCCTTGTCCGTCAAGCAAAATCCTATGTAGGACTCCTTGAAGACGTCCGCCTTTAAACGGACGATGTTAAAGAGGGCGTTCTCAGCCGTGTTGGTCTCCCCTCCGTGGACATCCCACAGGCTCTCCGTAGGGTTGGCGTCATAGGCGGAGAGAACTCCGTAAGTCATCCGGCCGACCTTTCCGGTCAATTTGCCTCCGTAGGAAGGGTCGATTATGCGGCGGGTGTAAACCAGTTCGATGTCGGGAAACTGGAAGATTTCCATCCCTTCCAGGAAAAAGGGCCTCTTCTCAGGATATCGGAGAGCGTACCGGAGGTTGACATCAATCTGGGGGGCATCAGCTTCGATATGGCTGAAGTCGGGGTTAAGGGCGAAATCCAGGGTTAGGTCAGAACTCAGCCCGTATTTCAGGTTGACCCCGGGCTGAAAGTCAGCCCTATCCCCCTCTCTTTTCAAGGAAGTGACGATGGGCATGACCTCAAGGTTCCGGCCTTTTTCCACCCTGCCCTGAATCACAAAATCTCTTCCCTGAGCCAGCAACCCGGGGATGTCTCTCGAATACTCCGGCCAGATGATGACCTCGCCCTTTCGAGGGATGTTCCGGCCGAGGACAATATTCCAAACCTTTTCTTCCCTATCAGGAAACCTGAGGCTTTTGAACGGAATCTCCAGCTCTACGGTGTAGCCCTTCCATCGATCTTCCCGTCGGAGTAATAAACTGCGTCCCAGCTCGTGTCCATCATATCGTTTCCGCCCTCTTCTGTACGGATGGCGTCTATCTGGATTCCGAGAGGGTTGGCGAAGAAAGAAAAAGCTCTTCGTTTCTCGTTAAAGGTATCGAGAAAGACAATGACCCAATCATCATCGATGCAATCATCGCGGTTGGTGACAGAGGCCCTGATTTTTTTGGCCTCTGAATCGAAGCAGCGGAAGGCCATGTACAGATTTTTCTCGTCATACCCAAGATAGGCGACTGTTTTTTCAGAAGGGGTCCCCTTTTCTTTGGGAGAAAGCTGGAGGAAATTTTCGATCTTGAGCCCTTCCTGCTCCCACAGAGGATTATCCAAAACGCCATCGATCTTTGGCGGATGGGAAAATTTGGGAATGGTTAGGCGGTTCGGGTTAGAACCAAGGGAAAAGCCGGGCTAAAGAAGAACATAAAAAGCAATCAGGCCGGCCAAAACGGTCGCTCTTTTCTGTTTCATGGACATATCCATCCTCATCTTTCTTCATTCACCTGCTTCGCCTATCCATCTGATGATTCACCCATGTAAACGAAAAAAAGAGAAAAAAGGTTCTCTGGAGGGAAAAAAGACTTATTTTTTGGGCGGAGCCAAAAAATCTCCGGCTGGTGAAATCTCACATTCTCCGGTTTCATCCCTTCTTATTTTCACCGTCTTCCCGGCTACCTGACAGACAAAGAGCTCGTAGGGCCTTCCAGAATCTTTTTCAATGCATCTTTTTCTCGAGAGGACTTTCTCTACGGCATACTCTTGGCCGCCAACGAGGAGAGATCTCGGTGTTTCGTCCCCTTTATACCCGGAATAGAAACGAACGATGATTTTCTCGGCCACAGAAGTTATTTTCTATTTTTAGAAATCATTATAAGGCCACATCTTTCCTGCTGTCAAAAAAGAAGACGGGGGAAAGCATTTCCGTGGATTTGACCATATGATGTGGAAGATCACCCTTTAGCCTAATCCGAGAGCTTTGAAAACATGTTGTCAAACGAGAATCAGCTCATTATAATGGGTTCAAGTTGGTGCGGCCTGAGCCGCAACCAAACATCAGGAGGAAAGAATGTCAAAAAAATTTCCCTCTGGTCAAATCCCCAATGTCATCATGCTGGGAGCCGTCTGGGGTCTTGCCGAAGCCGCGCTGGGCCTCGGGCTGCAAAAATGCGCTTCTCTGGCCTCAGGCTCGATCATGACCGCTGTGGCGCTCTTTTTTATCGCCGCCGCATGGGTCCTGACGCATCACGTCGTCGGCCTCTTTATCGCTGTTTTCCTCGTCACCCTGATGAAGATGTTTGACGCCTTCCTGCTTTCCCTGCCGCTTCGCCACGGCGCTGTGGCCAACCCCATTTTTGCGTTCTGGACCGAAGCTCTAACTTTCCTCGTTATCGTCCTGGTCATCAAAGAATCGCTCGCCCATAAGAAAACCGGACAAGCCGTGCTCGGCGGCCTTGCTGCTCTCGCGGCGGTCAATCTTTTTCCTTTAGTGAGATTCGCCACCGGCATTCCGGCCTGCGTTTTCCCCGGCACGAATTACCCCTTATCTCTTTACTATGCTCCTCTCGCCATCAGCCTTTCTCTCCTCACGGTGCCCCTGGGCTTCTGGGTTGGGGAAAAGGTGGCCGCCGCCCAGGCAGAGCAAGAAACTCTCGGCCGGATGAAGGCTTCCCGTTATATAGCATCCCCTGCTGCGCTGATTTTGTGCTTGCTCATCATCACCCTCATCCGTTTGGCAGGATAAGGGAAACACTCCTAAACGGAGAATTTCGATGGAAAAAACACCTCGAAAAAAAAGGAAGACGTATACCAGGCGGGCCTTTTTAAAAGGCTTGGGCGGAGGGGCAGCCGGCACAGCTCTGGCCACTCGGTTGTTGGGCCAACCTCTCCTAACCTCCCAGTCAGAACTCTCCACAGCTCCTGTCTCTTCCAAAAAGACAGTCACCTTCACCGTAAACGGAAAAAAAGTCCTATTGGAGGTGGAACCTCGCGAAACATTGCTCGAAGTTTTGAGAGAGAGGCTCAAGCTGACCGGGACAAAAAAGACCTGCGACCGCGGCGAATGCGGAGGATGCACGGTTCTTTTGGACAACCAGCCTGTTTACTCCTGCCTCTTCTTAGCTTACCGTGCCGACGGCAAGCAGGTCACGACCATTGAGGGATTGGCCGAGGGTGAAAAACTCCATCCCGTCCAGCAGGCTTTCATCGACAAGGACGCCTACCAGTGCGGGTTCTGCAGCCCCGGGTTCATCATGTCTTCAGTCGCCCTTTTGAGCAAGAATCCGGCGCCTTCCTTGGCCGAAATCAAGGCTGGTCTCAGCGGCAACCTCTGCCGCTGCGGGAATTACGCCAAAATCTATGAAGCTGTCGCCGCTGCTTCTCAGAGCATGAGGAAGGCCTAAAATGAAAAAGCATGAAAAATATCTGGAAGACTCCGACCTGGCCTACCTCGAATTGGCCAAAGGAAAAGAGCCTCAAGGAAAAGAGATCTCTCCTCCGGAAAAGCAGGAATTCAAAATCATCGGACAATACACGCCGCGAGTCGATGGAAAACTGATCGTCACTGGCAGGGCGAAATATACCCAGGACCTGTCATTCAAAGACATGCTCTGTGGAAAAATCCTCCGTTCGCCCTACGCCTCTGCTGAAATCATCGGCATGGACATCAGTCAAGCCGAAAGCCTGCCTGGGGTAAAAGCCGTTCTCAAGCTCAAAGAGGGCCGGGTGAAATATGAAGGAGAACAGGTCGCCGCTGTCGCCGCCGACGATGAGAAGACGGCCGAAGAAGCCCTCGGGCTCATCAGGGTCGACTACAAGCTTCTCCCTCATGTTGTCGCGCCGGAAAAAGCCATGGCCGAAGGCTCCCCTCAAGTCCACGACTCGGCCAACGTCCAGAAACTCAATGAATACAACAGGGGCGATGTGGATAAAGGATTTGCCGAGGCCGAAATTATCTTCGAGCGCACGTACAAAACTGCGGTAGAAATCCATCACCCCGTGGAAACACATGTTAGCATCGCCCAATGGGACGAGGACCGCTTAACCGTCTGGGATTCCACGCAGGCTATCTTCAGTGTCCGCGACGGTTTGGCCCGGGCTTTGGGCATTCCAGCCAGCAGGATCAGAGTCATCAAGATGTACATGGGAGGCGGGTTCGGTTGCAAGCTCGGGGTGAATGAGCATACCATTGTCGCCGCCCAGTTGGCCAAGGAAACCGGCCGGCCGGTGAAAATCACGCTCTCTCGGAAAGAGAACTCGCTCTGCGTCGGCAACCGGCCTACAAGCCTTATCACCGTAAAAGCAGGAGTGAAAAAAGACGGCGCACTGATAAGCCTTTTCATGAAAAACTACACCAGCGGAGGGGTGGGCCGCGGAGACAGATGTTCCGAGCCTTTGATCGATATCTACAAATGCCCCAACGTGAAAGTCGAGGAGTTCACGGTTTTCACCAACACCGGCGCTTCGAGGCCCACCAGAGCGCCCGGCCATGTCCAGGGAACTTTTGCTCTCGAAGGATTTATGGAGGAGCTGGCTAATGAACTGGGTTTTGATCCGCTCGACCTGCGCAGAAAAAATTACACCTCCTCCAACCGGGGCGAAACGGGAATCCCTTACTCCTCCAAAGGATTAGATAAGTGTTACGAGCTGGGCGCTTCGGCAATCGGCTGGGCCAGAAGAAACAAAAAGCCGGGAGGTGGACAGGGGAAGAAAAAACGAGGCCTGGGTGTCGCCAGCCAGATCTGGTGGGGCGCAGGAGTGCAGGGCACTTTAGCCGATGTCAAGATCCATCCTGACGGAAGTGTCGAAGCCATTTCCGGGACCCAAGACCTCGGGGGCGGGACGCGGACATTCATGGCTACGATCACCGCAGAAACGCTTGGCCTTGAGCCCCAGGATATCACCGTCAAAATCGGCGACACCACTTATCCCTGGGCTCCCTCGTCTGGTGGCAGCCAGACAACCCCATCTGTGGCGCCTGCCATCAGGGATGCCGCCATGAAGGCAGCCGAGCACCTTAAAAGTCTTGCCGCTAAGAAACTGAATGTCGCAGCCTCCGACATCGCTTTAGGGAACAAGAACCTCTTTGACAAGAACAACCCCGAGCGCTCCGTCGCCTTTCAGGAAATCACCAAGGAGCTGCGCCGGGAAGCTGTTTTTCACGGCGAAAGGGGCGACCTCCCCGCCGGTTTTGCTTATAACAGCTTCGGGGCCCACTTTGCCGAAGTCGAAGTCGACACAGAAACCGGTCAGATCAAAGTTCTCAAAGTCGTGGCTGCCCATGAGATCGGAAGGGTAATCAACAAACAGACGGCCGAAAGCCAGGTGGTCGGGGGTATCACTCAGGGAGTGAGCGCCGCCCTCTTCGAAGAGCGTGTCATCGATGAGAACACGGGAAAAATGGTCAACCCCAACCTGCAGAATTATAAACCCGCCACTTCCATGGATTCTCCCGAAATCGTGCCGATTTTCATTGACATTGTTGACCCCAGGATCAATAACTTAGGAACAAAAGGTCTGGGAGAGCCGCCTCGCATTCCCATCTCCGCTGCTGTTGCCAACGCCGTTTACAATGCCATTGGAGTCCATCTCAGGGAAATCCCGATGACTCCGGACAAAGTTCTCAAAGCCCTCGGGACAAAGGAGACAGCCTCATGAAAAACTTTAGGCTGGCAGAACCTCAGACCGTTGAACAGGCTCTCGCTCTTCTATCCAAGGGAGGGGAAAAGGCTTTCCTTATGTCTGGAGGGACCGACCTTCTCACAGAGATCAAAGAGGGTGTTGTAGCGCCCGACATCGTGATCGATCTGAAGACAATTCAGGGACTTTCCTTTATCAAAAAAGAAAAGGATGGCGTTCATATCGGCGCTCTGACCACTGTGGCCGACTTGGCTTCAGACCCGGTTATCCGTCAGGACTACGCCGGGCTTCACGAAGCCGCTCTGTCGGTGGCCACACCTCAGATCCGGAATGTCGGCACAGTGGC
>Ga0315280_10000470_pt1 | contig 75093 bp, 64 predicted proteins | sample YL17G06_40_MG_FD_203697 | JGI IMG/M metagenome (GOLD analysis project Ga0315280, IMG submission 203697) | Sediment microbial communities from Yellowstone Lake, YNP, Wyoming, USA - YL17G06_40 | ecosystem: Environmental > Aquatic > Freshwater > Lake > Sediment | place: USA: Wyoming | collected... | reverse complement strand
CGAATCCACCTGACACCTCTCTCACTCAGAAGTGCCAAGGTGGGTTCGCGGCTCAACAGACTTCTAGCCAAAAACAAGCCAAACACAGACACGTCAACTCAAACAATTTCCGACCAAGCTGGCGCGCTCTTCCAACACTCGTCGTCGTTCGTCGTCGTGAAGAGTTAGCTTTTGTGTGTGTGGATCAGCTGGTGCGCACCACCACAAAAGACCGGCGGCCGGGCCGGCCGTATAGAGTACTATGCCCGTCTTTGTTCGAAGCGGTTTCTCCCTCTTGGCCAGCCTGGACATACTATTCACTTCCCAACATCATAGCGCGCGCGTGGGTTAGAGTCCGGAAATATGACCGGAAGAACTAGGCTGATCTTCTTCGTTCAGCCCTCTTTTTCTCGCATTTCTACCGCGTCCAGCGAAAGCTGTCGAGCAGGCCGCAACCAGGAGTATTATCGCAAGGAACAATAGGAGAGTCATCGATGTGACTGGCGCCGTGATTTTCGAGGTTTGTGTCACGGTTCGTATCTGCTCTTCGTTACTCATAACGGTAAAGGTCACTACGGATGGTGTCCATGTCAAGTAGCGAGTGGTAACCGTTGTGTACGGTGTGGTCATAGTGGTGAACCGAAGCTCATCTCTGATCTGGCCTTCATCTCCTTCAACTTGAAACATCATGGTCGTCGTGATGATGGTTCGATAGGTAATGGTGTCTGTGCGATAGTCGTAGTAGGCGCGTTGAGTCTCACCCGGTTTTATCCAAGTCTCTGCTCTCAGATGTGTGATTGTCTGGGTTGATCTGGATGTGAATGTTGTCATGTAGGATTCTGGCGGAAGCTGGCCACCGGCAAACAACCCTAAATCGAAGGCTACAAGTAACGCAACAATCACAAGAACCCATTTCAACATATGCTTATTCAAAATCATTGACCTTACTTTCAACACCATCCCTCAGACCTCACTCTTCTCTCCAGTGTCTATTCCTATTAGCGTATGCTGTCAGGTCCTAGTTGCAGTTTGTTGAGGATCTCGAGCATCTCAAGCGCGCGCTCCACTACCCGCAAGGCAAAGCATGGATCCTTTGTTCTGTTCTCGTCTCAGGTCTGTTTCTGTCCGCTCACGCAAACTTGAAGCCGCGCGCGCCTTTGGACCTACTGGGCGTGAGTATCGCTGCTATCGCGATCACGAAGAAGAAGTAGTTTTCTTCCTGCGGCGAGCTAGCGCGACGAGTGCAATGGCTAATGCGACAACTACGCTAATGCTCATTTCCGCCCTTCTTGTCTGAAAGCTGTTCTCAAGTTGCTCTGCCTCAAGAATACGCGACTTGCAGTTCTCAATATGTGCCAGGACAAGGTGAAATTGAAGCGATTGAAAGGCTTTTTTCGCTTCTTTTAGAGCAACTACAGCCTCCTCACATCTCCCAATGCAGACAATGTGTATGCTCGTTGAATATGAGCTCTAGCGTTTTTGGGAGCGATTTCAATCGCCATATCCTAGGAATTCAGTGCCTCGACGTGTCTTGCGAGCTCGTTCAAGGTATATCCGCGCTGGATATATGCCTCCACATTCTTTTGATCAAGCGCTATAGCCTTGTCATAGGCCTCCAGAGCCATCTGATGCTGGTGATTAGTATTGAGGCCGTAGCCAATTGAGACTAGTTCATCCGCCGCCAGTTTCTGCTGAGATAGTTCCTCCCCCTGTCCGCTGGCGAAAGAGTTCGCTACTTCCAAGCTTCTCAAAGCCCCCACATTGGTGGGATCAATCTCCAGAGCACGCTCAGCAGCCTCTCGTGCCTGCTCAAATCGTCTCATGCCATTCAGGGTATAGGCCATATGCGCGTGAGCCTTGGGATTAGTTGGATCTAATTCAAGAGCCTTCCCAAGCTTGCTTAATCCTTCCTCAAAACGCCGCAGGCCGTTGAGAATATATCCGGCATCCACATAAGCAGTCACGTTTCCCGGATCGAGAGCTGATGCTTGCGCAAGATCGGTCAAAGACTTTTCATACTCTCCAAGTGCTCTGAAGACCCTTGCACGAGAGACATACAGTTCTGCCTTTCGCGGATCCTTGGCAATGAGTCCAGTGACTTCAGCCAAGGCACTCGTAATCTCCGTAGCAACTTCTATTTTTCCAGGCCCAACTGGAGGCTCCACCTCTGTCTTTCTCCGTTCCAGCGCGACCTTGACACGGTCCTTCAGCTTTGACTTCAGTTCTCTCAGTGTGCCGTAGATGATCTGATTGACCTGACGCAAGTCAAAGAGAACTTTTTCTTCTTTCGGCGCAATCAGGATGACTTCCTTACCCAGGGCATGTGCATAACCTATCTCATAGTAGACGTTTGGGTTAGCACCGCTGAGATCCGCCACGATGAGAAATGCGGACCGAATCCTGTCTTTGACAACAGGCGTAATCTCTTCGCTGTGTTGGATGAGGTCTGCCCGAATGCATTCCAGGCCAAAACCATGTGCCACATCTTCAATGGCATCGAAGATGTCGACCAGCTTTTCATCGAAAGGCATAATTACGAAGCATTCAGGTCGCTGTTCGGGGTATCGTGCCAAACGTCTCCCTATAGCCATTGATTTCATTTGCAGATTTCAGTCTTTCGCATTGGCGGTCGTAGTGTTCGCGTGCGCTATGAGAAGAATACTAGAGGCAGCCTACGTTGACGGCCGGCTCAGCCCTATTCTGGTGGCGGACCGGAAGGCCTTCAGTGGCTGACAATTTTGGTAAATCATAAAGGAAAGCATGCAATCATTACTGTCGACGGATGGAATGAAGTATTCCCCGGAGATGATCCAACCTGAGCAAGGATGACGGGCCAGTTATCGTCATAGCGGATACACATCTAGGCCTGCTTGAGAACCAGCAATTGTATGAAATTAGCACCAATAGTAGATCAGATGTGCTGGGGCTTGCGGGCTTTGTTAATTGGCTTGAACAGCTTGAGACCAAAGAGGTAACCATACTTCGAGGTCAATGGGGCGATCCGCTACAAGTCCGAAAGCCTAGCCACCTCATTCTCCTGGGCGACTATTTGGAGCTCTGGGATGCAAGTGACGCAGCAATTGAAGTATCTAGTCGAGGACTCTGGAATTCCCTAGAGAAACTGACATGCGAGAAGATCTATGTCGTTGGAAATCACGATTTTGCATCCACACAGACATTAGGCCGATTTCCACAGGGAGCTAGTTCCATCGAAATTCTTCCAAACACGTATCCCGAGAAGATGAATGAAAAGGCAGAATGGTGGAAGATAGGAAACGCAAACTATCTGCTCCTTCACGGTCACCAGTTTGACCAGTCTTTCCGTTACTCGCGCAGAGGTTGGATGTTGGTATCATACTTCCGAGACGGAGCAGAAGCATTTCGACTCTGGAGTCGGGTCCTAGTCATCGCAGCCATTGTATCATCAATCTTATCTTGGTTTTTGCCCATCTTGCTGAGTCTCCCATTGACTCTGTTCCTAGCGGGAGCTCTTCCTCGTATCATACTTGCTTTTGCCAGGCCTGTTTGGAACCACTTTGCACCCCGCTATCAGCCCATCAAGGCGCTGAAAGGCTTTGTCGAATGGTGGAAGAGCTTCATCAGTAGAAGTCAGGTTCCTTCAGGGCAACTATGTGTTGTATATGGACATACCCATCTCATGGATGTCTTCGATTCCAGCGAAGCAGAAGAAGCCACCGGAACAAAACTGCCAGAACAGTTGACTCTAATCAACATACCATCGTGGGTGTTGGACACAAGAGAAGAATACCAGGAAATCCTTCGAGACGTTTCCCTCTACATTGACTCGAATGGTTTCCATCTGCTTGGCTGGGACTGGAGAAAGCTCCAACCATTCTACATTCCGACTGATGTTGCTAAGAGACTTGCGACCGGAACTAAACTTGATGAACAAACCGCTCAGAGTCTGGCGACTATTGGTTGGCCGGAAAAGCTTCTCAATAAACTCAAAGAACCTCCAAGGATCTTAGTTCAGAATTACCCAATCAATCGACCGGTCGTGAGTGCCTTAGACTTCATCGACTCGCGGCTTAAATCTGATGAAACGGGATCTGACTACTATGAGGTGGCAGAGCAAGATCACCCTGAGCACATGGTGTATAATCAAAGTCAATACCTACTATCCGTGGCGTTCAAGCTACTTGGAAAAGAGAGCCTTGCTCAATCAATCAGGAGAAAACACAACCCAGATGAACCCGACAATGATCCAAACCGAAAAGAACACAAAGCAAAAGACAGATTCTGTGTTTTGGAAGGAGACACAAGAGAATTCTATCTCGCAGGCCAAGACGACGCAGAGAACAGCGACGAAATCGCTCTGCTGGCTCTATACTGGCTCAACATTAAAGATCCAATACTGGGAAATAGAGTGTCTCGTTCCAAGGTAGACAAACTGTGGAAGAAACTTCTTCCGAGATACGATCCCGTCAAAGGCATCTTAGCCATGGATAAAGCAGACCGCGACGTGGCACAGAGACAAGGATTCGAGGAGCTGTATCCAGTATACAAGGTTGCCTTGTTTGCGATACTGGCGAAGAATATGAAAGATATGCAGACTCTTGACAGTGTTCGAGAAAAGCTTAGGATGTGGCAGCACTCGGGTGGGGGATGGGAAACAGACCGAACCGCAGACTCGAAGCCAATTGGAGTCGCAAACCTAGAAACGACGGCGTTGGCGATTCTTGCTCTTGCTGACTAGTTTCCAGAAGTAGAGCTTCGGCATCTTGGCACGGCCGGCCGTAGAGCAACTAGGGCCTTGGGCAGGTATCGAATTCACTGCACAATTTGACGTGTAAATGCCAGTTTCTTTAGAATCGCTCGAAGACTCAAGACGAGACCTGTAGTCATAAAGACAAGGATGCACACTGGGATGATCCAAGCATAACGATGATCCCATCCGAACGCCAAATTCCACATCACTACGGCTACGCGCGCGCTCTTCCAGCTGTCGAGCGTGGTTGCAGGTTCTATCCGATGTATCCTCTCAATCAAAAGCTAGCGCGATGGTATGGGAAGAGCCTTAGTTGGCAGGCGCTCAGGCCATTGCATGAGTGCCTTTGTGTGTGTGCGCACACACAATTTTACCAACCGCTACAGTTCAGATTACGAGAGCTAAACTGAGGTATACGCACTTCTCACACTGACAGAACCATTGGCACGCTATACTAATAGATTATCAGTGAGAACCGAAAGTTATAACTAATGCCTTGCACCTATAATGTAGCTCAGATAGATGAGTATAGATAAGAGCTGAGATCACATGCCGAAGCATAAACTACATCTGCAACTGAGTTCTGATGGGAATACCTGGTATGAAATCGAGAGCGAACAAGTGCACGAAGTCTGCAAACAACTCGCTGAAGTAGCGGAGCATCTTCCACATATAGCCGGCGCAGGAGAAAAGATACTGCGAGTTGTCTTCCGTACGCCAGAACAGGAAACTAAGGGGGCGACTCCATGAAGCTGGAAGCTTCTCTGCTTAGGCCTTTCATCGACATAACCGGAAACGCGGACTTTTGCGTCACGCCGAATGCCAAGGTAAGTATCCAAGAATTAGATGTTAAGGTCCCCCCCTTAAACATGCACGCCGATATAACTGTCCCGCAAATCCCCATTTACGCCAGTATAGACACTTGGGTCTTGGGTCTGCACACGGTAACAGCAATCGTAAACGGAACTTTTGGGGGGTTCACAGTCTCTGTCACGGGTGGCACAGACGAGATCACAATCGTGACACACACACCACCCAAATTGCCTATAACAATTGATGGTTGCCTTCAGGGAGTAACTAGACTTAACCCCAAGCGCCTCCAATTGCCTAGCGGAGATTGTTGTAAGGGATATGCTGTACCGGAGCCTTGTTCATGTGAAGTTCACAAGAGCCATGCTTATTGCTCTCCAGAATGCAAGTGTGAAGGCAGTTCAGCGATGCATGAGAGCCAAAACGATGACAAGTAATGATATGAGCTTAGGAGAAGCTCGAACGCCCTTTACGGCGACCGATTTAGTTGTGAGAACTTCGCCATGTTTTATTCGGTACTCCCACGGCCGGCGACAAGCGGCCATAGAGGATGCTTCATTCCAACGTTCCAGAGGGTAGACGGAGCCAAAACTGATCCGTTCACCGCGAAACACTCAAGGGTCGCCTAGCGCCGCTACACCGAAAAAACAGCACAAACACGCTAATTTCGGGACAGCCCTGCGCGCCTCTTGAGTCGTGTCTGAAAATGTGTTCCAGAATCTTCCAGGAGAAGTGTTGAGCAACCGGCATTTCTTTAGGAAGCATTCTATCCAAATAACATAAGTGCAAGTCTGTCCACAGTATCGTGGGCGTGATGGTGTCTCATCTTGGCAAAGTCCTTCTTGGTTGGAACAGGCAAGAGAATCTCGGAACAGAAAAACATTCTACTAATATTCGCTGTGCTTCATGTGTTCGCAAGTTTCTACGGCTGGATAGAGGGCGAGATATACCCGTATTATCCTTTCAAGGATAGACTCGAGGTGCTAGGCCACTTCCCTTACTACGCCATCGCCGTCTTGGCATTATTCATTCTAGCTAGTTTCTCAATAGCTGTTAGCAGACTAATGGTCTCTTACAGAAAGGGCTACATCTTATGCGCATCCCTAGGCAGCATGATGTGGGGTTTCTGGATAGAGGACATGGTCTACTTCGCTCAAAGATACCCATTGGAACTGCTCGGGCCTGGAAGCTGGGTCAACTGGTGGCTTTCAGGACATTACTTGCTTGGGCATTGGATTCCAACAGTCTATTACATACTGGGTGTCGGAGGATTCGCGGTCTACGCTGTGGCTTTCATCAGATCCAGCAAAGATGCTATCATGACCAAGACCACGGCCAGGCTTGGCCGGGCCATGGAACCCTTCAAGGCCAGATCCAACCTCGAAGAGGCTGTTGCATATATGCAAGGCATAATCTCGTATGTCATCTTCATAATTCCAATAGTTATGGCGACTACTTGTGTCAAGAACTTGGTGATATTCCCGACAAACCTAGTGAGGATCGTCGCTGTGGTTTCGACAGCCTTCATTCCAACCTTTCTCATCCTCACAGGCTCGAGTAGCATATACTTGGAGTCATCTGTCAAGGATGAGGCCAAGTCTTTGATGAGTTAAGTGAGAGAACGATCTAGAGCCTCAAAAGAGCAAGACTTCCGAGATTTGTCAATTTCCAAACATTAATCTGCTCAAGAGCTTTTCTGAGTGCTTCTCGAAAACGTGTGCGCCATGATGAGCTAGTTGTTTTCTGTGCCAAAGTCAACTCCCAAAAGAAAGCATGAGGCGTGCACCAGAAAAGTCCTGAGAGCCCAAACAAAGATCATGAAGAGCGGAAGAGGTTCCAGGAAGTGGAAGGACCACATGCCTTCTAGTGACCCAAAGAACTCCATAGTCGCCCCAATGACAATACCACTGATCATCAAGGAGACAGTCCATCCCAATGGATGCCTGTAGGCGTAGAATACGCCAGCTACTCCCATGACAGCATAGAGAAGTATCACCGGCCACCTGAGAATCGACAGGTATCCTTGCATTTCAGCAAAGACAAGCAGAATCAAGAGACAAAGAAGCGTTGGCAAGATCCGTAGCAGCCCTCTCTCGCTTTTCCATGGAAGGAACTTCCAGAGCCTTGACGCGGTTAGCGTAATGGACATCATCAGGAGGACCGTGCCAAATATTGAGATTGGTGACGGTACACCTCCGTCGAAGTACGCATAGACAGCGGTTGAAACATGCAAGTATTCGTCCAGGGTTGCTATTGCGAGAGTCACTGCCACCAAAACTAGGAGCCTTCTTTCTCGCATTCTCAGAGCTACCCAAAGGTTAACAGCTGAGACGCAGAACAAGCCAACCATGAACCGAACCGGGACAAGTGTGTAATACCTTCCTGTAAAGAAGGTGGCAACTGTGACTGAAACCAGAGTTAGAGTGACGATGAAACTTCTGATTTTCATGGCGTGATAACCTAGAGATTCCACCAGCAAATAAGATTTGGGTCAATATCGCCGTTCCTGGAGGAGAGAGTTTTATATCTTCAGCGTGACTAGCTAGTTACAGGGGTTGCCTTGAGTTACTTTCTCGATCCACCAGTCCTCTTTCTGCTTGGAATGCTCGTCTACTATCTTGGCAAGAGGTCCGGGTGGAGCCTTCGAACCACCCTGATTCTCGGACTGTTCATATCCGTCGGATTGTTCATAACCGAAAGCAGCCTTCTGTACCTGGATGTCATAGATTGGCCTCTTCCACCTACACGAGGTTCTGTCTGGATGTTCCACACAAACATCACAGGCATCCGCAAAGAGGACGTACCGCTTGCTTTCGCTGTCTTCATGCTTCTGATCTACCCACTGTGGCTTCTGACGGGAGACATTGTCGCTAGGAAGCTCGACTTGGGGTTCCTCGGATTACGGGAACTCTCCTATCAGGATGTAAAGAGTCGCCACAAGAAACCGGCCCCCAAAATTGCTGTCAAGAGAGGCCCCCACCCCAAGCAGCTCGTCAGAGAAGCAGTGACCACAATAGGCGGGATCGCACGCTTCGTCAAACAAGGCGACCAGGTCATGATCAAGGCAAACATCTGCGGCGGAAACCCAACCATACCAGGCTCATACACTAGCATGGAGGTTGTTGAGGAACTCATCAAGATGATTCGAGAAGGGGGAGGGAGACCATTCGTCGTTGACTCAGACATGATGTGGACAGAGTTTGAGACAGCCGCAAAGGAGGAGGGCTGGATAGAGTGGGCACTGAAAACGGATGTCCCTCTCATAAACCTCAACAAAACAAAGCAGGTTCGTTTCAATTTCGGCAAGAGCAGCGCCATAGGCAGGGTTCCAGTTTCCAAGATAGCCGTGGAGGCTGACGTCATCATCTCGGTTCCCACGATGAAGACACATCTTCTCTGCAACGTGACACTGGGAATGAAAAACATGTACGGCACCTTCCCCGAGAAAAACAAAGCCAAGTTCCACAGATTCAAGATCGAAGACGTAATCTGCGAAGTGAACCAAGCTTTGACACCGAACTTGACGGTGATCGATGGAACAATAGGGGGCGAAGCATGGGGCCCACTATCGAGTCATCCCCTAGAATTTCAAACAGTTGTTGCATCGAACGATGTTGTTGCGGCGGATGCTGTAGCCTGTCAGCTCATGGGATACGACCCGTTGGAAATCACTCACATAAAAATGGCGGATCAAAAGGAACTAGGTGATGGAAAAGTAAGATTCAGCCTGTCAGCTCTACCCTACACCCATGAAAAAGACGGAAAATGGGTAAAGCCGGAACCGGCGGTCACCAGATTCTACGAGGGACTCGTTGAGACCCTGCTCCTATTGCCAGGGATGCAAGCTCTCTTCAATGTTTCTGCGGAGTTCCTGCTCCTAGGGACGGCCACGCTCCCCATCTTCAGAGACATAACGCCAGCAACAGAGGCGGTTCTGAACGACGTGCTAGGTGCGATGTTCAGAAGTGGTTACAGAGTTCCCGCCTGGACTGATGACGACCTTAAGAAAATGCAGGAATATCTGGACGGGTTCTGGAAAGAAATGAAATCAGAAGGCAAGCTGCAAACCAATACATAACATGTCGAACAGTGCACGCTAAGCGTAAATCTTGACAAAACTCGGGGCAGGAAGGATACGGCCGGCCGTATTGGGTGTACGATTATCGCACGGTAGCTAGTTCTCTTCGGCAGAGATTTCGAGTGTCATAGCTCGGCCAAATAAGGGAGTCATGTTCAGGGCGTGCCTTCAAACGCAGTCGAGGCTTTTCCTCGTCCTTCCGGAATTGCTACATCAGCTTTCCTCGCATAGTTGGCATAGTCGACCAATGTCCAGTCTTCATGCGCTTCAAAACTCAAGCCGAGCTTGTCATACAAGTTCTTAGCAATCAGCTTTTCAACAACCTTGCCTCCACTGCCAAACAGGCGTTCTAGAGCTTTGTCGAAAACTTCGAGCCTGCCGGGGATCTCCTGGCGGTTGAGTTGACAGTTCCTCTCAATGTGATAGTAGACCGCATCCCTGGTAGTTTCGCCGATGATGAGAAGCCCCTTGTCAACTGCCTCAAGAACAGCTTTGTCGAACCTGTTCTGGATAGCTGTTCCCTCTGCTACATGGGCTTCCCTGTGAATTCACAGTGTTCGTCGCCCTTGCAGACACATTTGGTCTCTTGGATGTTGTACGGTTTTCCTGTGGCAAACTCGAGAACGCCAGCGATCGCACCAGCGTCACGATAATGGACCTGCCGGCCCAACTTGACCGTGCTCGGGATCAGGTTCACCGCACGCACTATCGCCACCCCTGTTTCCTCATCAACAGAGATGTGCGTGAAAAGGCCGGATCCCGTCATCTGCGAAACCTTAAGATATGCTTTCAACAGCTCTGCGCCTGTGACCCGTTGGACCTTCGAGATCTCCTCCGCCGTTCTACCTGCGCTTGCCCTCGTGTACTCATAGAGCATGTTTTCCCCTTCCTCATGTCCGACATGTTTCAGTATGATCGTTGTGAGATTGGCTAGGCTCCTCTCCGAGATGAGCTGTGCCTTGGATCCCATCATTCTCATCGTCCCGTCAGATTCCAAGGTCAACATTTGTTTCACAGCCTCGAAATCCTCGATCAATCTAGTCCAAAGCGCGATTTTCCCATCCACTAGTTCGTATGGGACCTTCTCAGAAGAAAACCTTGCACCAGCCATGCTCTTCACTTGAAGATACCTCTGAAGCTTCGAGCCTACAGGCCACACAGAAAGCTCAACAATGCCATCATAAATATGCTCGATCGTTGCGTTCTCTTGCGGTGAATGCATCTTCGGATATGTGACATCGATCCCCACGAACCCACTTTGCTTAGCAAAAGAATGCAATTCTCTGATGATCTTATACGTCGCGATGTGCCCGTAGGTCATAATCGCTTCTGACACTGAATTACTTATGAGTCGAACTCGGCTTTTTCCCATTTCCTTCAGTTTGTCTAGGAAGGAGCCAGTCGTCGCTACTACTAGAGAAGGGTTTGATGGATCTGAAACTGATAGAACACCGTTTCTTATGGCGTCGGGGAGCTGGATTTCCTTCTTGGTTTGGAGGTCCACTACGAAGAGGTTCTTTCCCAGGAATTCCAGAATGCGTGGAGATCTGACTCCAACTGTGTGAATAAGAGCATTGATGTCTTCGTCTATGGAGATATAACATACGTGCTCCCCTCTTTCGAGCCCCTCTTCCATGAAGTTGAAAAGGAAGATTTCATGCGAGGTACCTACGTCAGATTGCAGAAGAATCGAGTGGCCTCGTTGGATCCCTCCCCCAAGAAGCCTGTCGAGCTCAGGGATTCCTGTTCCTGCGAAGGACAATTCTTTTCACTTCATGGAGGGCACCGGTACTACTTTGACACCGCTGTTTGACAGGATGAGATCGTGGTATTCGCTACTGTGATTGGTCCCTCTTAGCTTAATGATCAACAATCTTCTTTTGATTGCGAGGTTTTCAACGAACGATGAGACCAGTATGATGCCATCTGCAACGAACTCTTCTATTCCTAATCCAATCCTTTGGCTACCCCATGGAACTTCGCATGTTAGAATAGTGGTGCATCCCATGCCTCTCACGATTTTGCCAAGAATTGTGTGAAGCATCACGCGAGCGTCTATCTTCCTAGTGAAGGATTGAGCGATTGCGGAGAATGAGTCGACAACAAGCCTTCTGGCCTTCGACGAGTGTAGCGCATCAAGCACTTCCTGCAAGACTGCAGATAACCCTTCCTCTCTGAGTGTTATCATATCCAAAATCTTTACATTTCCGAGCTTCTCCTGCTCGGCGATGTCAATTCCGAGAGAGTTCATATAGTCAAGGAAAGCCTCTCTTCCTTCTGAAAAGGAAACGTAGACCCCTTTCTCATGGTACAGAGCGGCTCCTGAATACAGGAACTGCCCTGCCATAGCGGTCTTTCCAGATCCAGGATGACCAGCCAGGAGTATCAGACTGTTGCGAGGAAAACCGCCCTCAATCAGAGAATCTAAGCCACTTATCCCAGCTGGGACTCTATCAATCGCCAAGAACAGTCAGCCCCGTAAGTTCTGTTGCCACGATCTCGTATTATAGGATTGTGCACTCCATAGGCCGCGCATGCTAGGTTCAAGTTTCAACGATCTTGCGTCGGTTGGAGTATATGATGTTATACCTACTGAGGTAACCATCACGGCGTGTCCAGACAAGGGTCAAGTGAGAGACTCTCAAAATGGTAGCGCTCAGGCCTCAAACGGAAGAAGGCATCGTGTATACGAAGACAACACTACCATTGCGGAAGGTCACGAACTGTGCGGAGGACTGCGGAACGGTTTGTGCCCGTTGCAGTAAGGAAGTTCGGGCAGGAGATTACTGCAGCCAATGTGGAGAGCCGTTTGAAGCAGAACGACGAGGAGTGATTGCCGACAAATGTCCTAATTGCGGTGGAATCGTAGATCGTTGGACACTGCGATGCAAAGACTGTGATTCACAGTTCGAAGCATTTATATGTGATATTTGCGGAAACCGAGTCGCCTCAGAAGACAACTTCTGTAGTATGTGTGGAGTTGGCCTTGTCTGGCGGACACCCCCGCTGACTACGTGGTAAGAGGAAGCTCAAGCGAGAGGCCATCCCAAGGGGGAGCGACATTCCAACAACACCTGCCTAGCATCATGACGTGCGCTTTTTCCTGAACGTTGCCGAGAATCTGCTTGACACCTTCGGCGTCATATGAGTCGGGTCTGCAGAACAATGTGGTATTGTTTGTCCGCTCAGCTATTCATACACTCGCACTGAAGCGTCTAGTATCTTTTCTTTCGTGGCTTTGGCCTTTGTGTTAGAGGCATCACAATAAGCCTCTTTGCCGGAAGATCTATGACCACTTTCACAGGGACAGATGATTCTGTGTCGAAAGGAAACGCGGAATCTTCCACCAGATGTTTTGGAAGATACAAGAAGTGTTTTCCATCTTTTCTTGCCGCGATCCTACCTGTCGCCTCCACAACCATTCTCGACCACTCCATGCATATGTTGAATGAAAGCGGGGACTTGGAACAGCTTCTATATAAGCGATGAAAAAGCGCGCCCGCACTACAGATGTTTCTTCTTCCTTCCTCTTCATTTCCCGAGTGCTCACAGTTTCACGAGGCACAGCTGAGTGGCCGTCAGGCAATTTGTCATCTTGCCTTGCATCTTGCAGTACATCTTGTCTGTCGCGCTAGCAGGTTTGAAGCCATCTACAGAGCAAACTAACTTGAACGGCCGGCCGCCGTTGATATCCCTAGTGGGTACGGATGTCTATAAGACTCAAAACTTTCGTAATCAATGGAATCTGCTTCTTACCTCGCAGAATGAAGATGGGTCTTTCACCGGTCCGGCGAGAGAGGAATCCACAGAATATGGTGCCTTTCCGCAAGAAAATCCCCAGGGAACTCATGGAAGTAAGACCGATGATGAGTGGGTTTTGTTTCGTGATAATTATCATACGACCCTTGTTGTGTTACTAGCGCTGAATGCTGTGCTCAACGTCGAGCCTTAGCGGTGGAGTGCAATCCTAGAAGCAATCTAACCAGAATCTACGATCGGCCGGCCGTACATGCGTAAAGGAACACTAGATAATCTTGTCCATGCCTTTGGCGCACTCTTTACCTTGAATGTGCTTCACAAGGACAGCGAACAATATCTGGTGACTAGTAGCGTAATACATGTTGGCGATTCCGACAGAAAGCAGACTCTTCTACCTGCTGGACCAGATGAACCGTTGGTTTGAGCCTAGGATAAAGTGTGCGCGCACACCATTGAAACAGTTGCGTCCTGCGTCATCTCAAGACTCACATATGCTCCTTTGTGTTTTCTCGTAGTTATCTCAATTCCAATTACGAAGTCTTCAGACATTTGCGTTATATACACCCTCTGTCTGTTCATTTAGTGGGACACTTTTGAAAACCGAGGAGTTAATCACACAAATCTCTTTCGCTTGTTTAGGGGCCTTTCTCACTGGCTTGTCTCTTATACTCGTTCACCACTATCAAGTGCGCCAAGAGCTCAAGATGCGTATAGCTATAGAACGTTTCGAGCGAAAAAGAGATGCCGACCGGCCGTCACAGTTAGGCGTAGCGGAAAATGGAAGAAATACGGCATCACGGTCTGAGTCCAGACCCCTTAACTTACCCCAAGGACCGTGGCAGAGCAGTCAAAAAACTAAAATCCAAATGTAGACGCAACTACTAGTGCTGAGCGCTATGCCAGTCCTAGACCCATATTGGGCATCACTTCTCGCCGCAGTGTTCATAATCCTTTATGGCACTTTCGTGGAGATTCACTACGTTAGCAGATATTCCGCCTTATCCAATCTCTTCGCATTAATAATCGGTCTCATGACATTGAAAAACATAGCAGGTGAAGCAATTCTCGTCTTTTCGATTTGGTGCATTCTATGTGGATTCATTGTTTTCCAGAGGGTTAGAGAGTTGATGATTCTTGCTGGCTCAAAGATAACCGGAGCCTTCCTGTTGGCTCTTACGCTGATCGATATGAGGGTCCCCTTGCCAGTGGTCGGCGTTGTGAACCCATCAGATTGGCAGGAGATTCTAAAAGTCGTTCTTGTATTCTGCATCGCAATCCTCGTTGTTGGTTCGATTATTGGATACTGGATGGGGGAGTCTGAGTTGTAAGAGGTGAAACGAGATCTTTCGCGGCGGTGAGTTGGGAGCAAAAGCGGGACAATCTTTCGAAAGAGCCATGGGGGAACTTCTTCGCCGACTAGGTTTTGTGACTGTAGCAGAGAGAACTGATGTTCGTTGTCACAAACCGGAACTACATACAAGAAGTCCACATGGTATTGACAGGGTTGTCCGATTTGAGCCGAGTCGCATCCTATTACGACCATTGATGGCCCCTGAAACTGAGAAGAACATTGCAGTTAGCTGTAAACTTGGCACGGCCGGCCGGACAGATGTGGGTGGATAGTTCAATCTCCTGATGAACCGATAAGCTAATAGAGCGGCCATGTCGACCTATTAGTTGTGCTCGCAATGCCAGAAGAGACTAAAGAAGCTAAAGAAGAAGTGAAGATTGAGCTCAAGCAATTGGAAAAGAGTCCTCCACATGTAGCACGAAAGGTTCTTCAGGCAAAAGAGAAAATCGAGGCGCTGCTGGAAGAGAAATAAGGCCGAGTGAAAACTTGGATCCGACGAGGCTGAAACAGGCTATTGACCTATATGAGGCCTCGATAGAGGAAGCCGTCCGAGATATTCGGAATGCTATGATTCTGGATCTCGTATATATCTCTTGGACTATTGTGATGATTGCCCTTTCGCTCAGTTTCGCCAACTTGGCCGGAATCATGACTGCTTTTGGATTGAGCGGCGCAACAATCGCCACACAGTCGCGAAAGTGGCTAGATGCCATAAAGGCCTTCTTTTCGAAGAGCGGCCAGCTGAGGCGTACTGTTGGCCGTCTTAGGACGGAATACGCAATGTGTTCACCGACCGATGAACCTTGCCTGGACAAGGTGAGAGACCTCTTGCGTTCCTACATGGATGCTCTCGAGGAGGCCGCAAAAACGCAACAGTGAGCTTCTGTGACACGACAGTAACGATCTCCAAGTCGTCCCGCATGTTCTTTATACGGCCGGCCCTTCTCTTCCATAACCCGGCTCCCCTCCTCAAGCAAGGTCTACGCTTGGGGCATATTTGAGATTGACTTGAGCATTTCGTCTGGTTCTCTTAGAGATCATCTACGGCCGGCCGTATTACTTCAGAGTATCTTTAGCGCGCGCGCTAAATTCCTACTCTCAAGGCGATTTCCCCCGAGCCTAGATCAGAGCGTATGCACCGGAGTTACTAAGCACATTTCAATCTAGCGAATTTCCGACCATCCTAGCTTGCTACCCTTTTTCGTGCGCGAAGAAAGTTTATCCGATTAGACGCTCTCTCTTGAAGAAGAACATTGCCAGGTTTTGAAATACTAGTCAGCGGGATCTTCAACCGTGAGCATGTTCACATCTCATATAAGAACAGCGAAGGTGATTATCCTCACGGCGCTCTAGATTTCATGGAGAGAGTCTGGCTTAGGAGAGTATGTTCTGGGGTGAGGTTATTTGACGGTAAGCTTTTTCGGGTTGTCTCATACAGAGTTCAGGGTCAAAAACTATTCCTGGAATTGGAGAACACATCCTACAAGTACTTTGTCGGAAGCAGAGACAACGAGTTCATAGCAAGGTTTGGAGCAGGAATGACTTCTAATCCACTATCCGTCGGTGCTGTAGTTTTGACATCCGACAACCATTTCATAATCGGCAAGCGGCGAAACGATCTAGACTTCAATCCCGGCAAGTACAGTGTAATCGCGGGAATAATGGACCGAGAAAAGGATTTGGCAAACGGAAAACCCGATCCTTTCAAAGCGATGTTAAGAGAATTGTCTGAGGAGACAGGGGTTCCGATAGATCAGGTTCGAGAGGTTCTATCCTTGGGACTGATTTACAATGAAGATTACAGGCAAACCTACATGCCCTTCCGCATTAAGCTCATGGTCCCTTCAGGCATTCTTGCACACACTTCGCCTCGCGAATATGAGTTCGAGGACTTTGCCTACGTAAAAGCAGATGAAGGTGCGGTGTCCCGCTTTCTTGAAGAAAACCACGAAAGGATGTCCCAGACTTGCTTCGGAAACATACTTATGTTCGGTAGAGAGGATTTTGGGCAAACTTGGCTAAGTAACATTTTGAGCAAGCTTGGAATTGAAGCGATCAAGTAGGAATCGAAATAGCAGGCGTTCAGGGGGAGTGGTGAAAGCGCAACAACAAGCTCCTTTCTCAGAAGACGAGAGTCACTACGTATTTCACGTATGGAATGGGGGGAATATTACCGATCTTGTCTCTGTTTTGGGTTCCCTTCGTGGTACGATCGAACTGATATCGTACTGGCTGCCGTACTTATCGAAGGCAGTTACGGTAGGAACACTGCTCTATAAGATTACGAAGAGTCCGATAGTGAAGGTTCTTGCTGGGAAGATTCAGTCACGGGTCACGCCAGCCGTGAATAGACAGGACTACCCTCTTTTCGTAAGAAAACTATCAAAGGATGACGACATTACGCTTAAACAACACATCAGACCTTACCACTTCCAGCCGCAAAGGAGTATGGAAAACCTACAGGGTATTCTGAGCCACGCGAAGACCAACGTATGGCTGGTTAGGGCAACCTGGTCTGAAGACTACAACAAGGTGCCACTCATTCTTGCGCCGCTTGGCAATCCAGATGTCAATGTTCATATAGGCTTTGCGCATCCTGAAAGACTCCTTCCAATTCTCGCTCACGACGAGATTGAGACGATGAGAAAAGACCATTTGGAGCGTGACATCTTGGTAAAGAGATATGACAGGCAACTGAGACGATACACGAAATTCATTAGCGTGTGGGAAATAGACTACCTTCGAAAGCTTAGTGATTTCGCGGCTACGCTCTGTTACGTGGAACTAGAGTTGAATAGACTGGATCAACACAAAAGGAATAGATTTCACCTTCACAGTTACGACAAGCATGCCAGCCTCCGCGCGACTTTCAGAGACAAGGACTTTGTGGAATTTGCTTGGTTTAGATCGGGATGGGTAGGCCAGGCGGCATATGGCTACTATAGGCTATATAGAGACGACGGAACAGCGAATGAAACGGCTAGAAAGGTTCAGAACGATACCATCAACAAGGCTATCGACGAAAAGAGAATGATAGGGCTAACTAAGAAAGAAGAGGTCGGCGCTGACTTGATTAGGAGTATGAAAGAACTCGCATCAAATTGGGTCGATAGCAAATGTGTCGGGAAGGATATTATCGCGAAAAGTGAGAAAATTGAGCTGATCGGGAAATTCAGTGAATATTACACAGAACTAACCTCTGGTAGGTCGCACACGTCCAAGATTAAGAAGATTGGCGAAACTCGCGAAGGGATCCTTAGAAAACTCAGACAACATGAGTCGAGACTGAGAAGCCCTTCTTGGTGGAGATAACAAGCAGCAGTTTGTCACGTACAACTTATCTCACCATATTGGAAGTACGCCATGACAGCCAGCTGTATGCGCGCGCTGAGTATTAGAGAAACAATGAATTGTTACATTATTCAGCAACAATCGAACAATATCGCTAAAAGATGAAAGGTCAACGTTTTGCTAATTTCTTTCAAAACGTTAACGTTTTACACACGATTATTTCTTCTAACACTTCGAAAAGTGCTGATGTTTTCAAGTCTTAACAGTTGATCTTCTAATTCTTCTAGAAGATTTGACTGAAACACCAATTCGTGTTGTTCGTTTCGTCGTCGTTCGTCGTTACAGTAAAAAAGTGTGTGTGTGCGCGCACCACGAGAACGTGGCACACACACAACTACTTCCCAACGACGACGGTTCAAACTACTTCGGCCTCACCAGATGATTCACATAAAACTCCGACTTTTTCACCTTTGTTATGGCCGGCCGGCTCAGTTTGGCTGGACGATATTGTAGGATTTGAAGAAGATAGGGCTAAAACTGCAGATGATCATAATAGTGATACCTACTGATCGTGACTGTGCTGTAACATGAACTTGGAAGGGGGAGGATAGTGAGGCTCTTCAAGCCAAACACACGCAAGATGAAGGAGCGAGGAGACGTGTTGGGCCTGATTAGACTGTTGACCGATAGAGATGTGGGCCCTGATGTCGCCTCGGCACTGACTGAGATCGGTGCATCTGCTGTCGAACCACTGATCAGTGCTCTCAGAGACAAGAATCATGACGTTCGCCGGGCTGCGGCAAGAGTACTAGCGCGGGTTGGTGACAGAAGGGCCTTTGAGGCCCTTGCTACTGCGCTCAAGGAAGAGGACGACTATGTGCTTAACGCCGGTGTCGAGACACTTAGAGAACAGCTAGTTATCGGCCAACAGCAAGTCCTGACGTCCAAGACTCCGGGAGAGTTCGATGCCGCGATTGTTGCCGCCACGGCACGACTCCAAGAGAGACATGAGCAGCTGAAGCCCTATATCGACGATGGAAATGTGTTTGCGGAGTCACTCCAGAAGCTGCTCGTGCGTCTTGCCGACGCGGGTCCTCCATCTCGTAGGCAGGCCTTTGAACTCATCTCAAACGCATTGAGAGATGCCTCCTTCAGAGTCCGCCAGATCGCTGTTCAGGCACTTGGCCTGATCAGCGGCCCGCAGGCGACTCAACTGCTCATAGACGCAATAGTAGACAGTAACGAATTAGTGCGTCAGGCAGCCCTAGAGGTACTTAAGACAAGGACACTTGAGGGGAAGGCCCTCGGTGAGGACTATCGTCGGTGGCAGGACTGGTTCGCGAAGCGATACTTGATTCGCGGGAAGTACTACTGTCTTGGGCGCGTCACAGGAAGTCGCTACACGTACCAGGAAGGCACGTCTGCCAGTGACTACAACCCTGATAATCCAACTGGTTACTGTACTGGACAGTCGATTGACGTAGAGGTGGTCGAGGTCTGCGAGATTCCATGTGTTTTCAGTCGCCGCGTCTATCGTGTCGGCGAGATCATCGAAGGTTTCTGGTCCTATGGAGGGGACAACGGCATAGTAGGAAAGCCCAAAGTGGGCGATATCGTCGGATACTTCGAAGAGCCCTATGCCAATACTTGGGAAAAGGTGGAATCAGAAGTGGAAGATTGATCTCTCTTGCAGGGTACGCGTCCCAAGCCCGGGAGAGACGCGAGAAAGTGGTCGCAGACATGAGTGAACCAGACATCGTTGTTCACATTGAGTTGAGCATCTTCGCTGTCCTCTCTCTCCTGAGGCCTGTTGATGCTGGACGTATTCTTCGTTAGATCGTTCTAGGGCCGGCCGATTTGACACGTAGTACATTCAAGCGCTACTGCCCTATGTCGTGGTACAGAACGTTTTACTATGTCTAGTGCGAAAAGACTCCTCGCAAGGGGCGTGTTTCAGCAATATCCTCGGCCTCGGTTCTAGAGTTGCTGGGTCCAGATGCAGAGAGAATTGATCACAGTTGTCTGAGCATTGGCAAGGAAGACTGCAAGAGGGTGGTGCTTGAAGGTTGTAACGGTAGCTGGGCCCAAGAACACTACTTGCCGTTCCTTATGAAATTGGCAGCAAGGGAAGAAATCGAATTATGGGCGATCGATGTCGAAGAGGAACTGAAGTTGGACCAAGCTGAAACTAGAGAAGCCTGGGTGATTGCAAAGAAGAGGAAAGCGCACTACGTGAACAAGAGCAAAGAAGTAGAACTGTACAACGAACTGTCGGCTGCAGATTTCGTCTTTGTTGTGTCCCCCGCTGAGTTTCACTCAGAAATAGCTGAATTCTGGCTAAGCCGGGCTTCTCCAAAGAGCAGAATCTTCATCGAAAAGCCTCTTGACGAGTCAGTGTCAGCGGCACTCAGACTGAAAAGCAAATCGGAGGAGAAAAGAAATGTTATCTTAGCCTTCGACCATTATCTTGCCAAGGCTGGCTCCTTCCTTCGCGATGTAGGCCAATATCTTCAGGAAGTCGGACCACTGGAAAGGATGGAGGTGCACATTTTGGAGCCGAATGGCATTCCAGACAATCGCGCGGATGCTTTGACCAAAGGGGTCATTCTTGACCTCCTTTGTCATGTGTTGGCCTTGGTTGGAGCGATCTCTGACCGCAGTCCGGCCCCATCAGAAGCTACTCTGAGAAAAGTGAAGCTTGAGGCAGTCATGGCGGCTCGATATTTGAATTCTGCAATTCCGGGAGAGACTTTCGCTTGGATCGAATTCCTGATCGAGGATTTGATTGTTCATTGTGCGATTGGAAAAGGTGTCGGTACCAAGGACGACAAGCATATGGTGATCCAAGGGTCAAAAGGACTCTTTGAACTCGATCTCTCGACACGTAGATTTTCAGTCTTTGACAACAGACGTAGCAAGAAGGGGTCGGGAAAGCTCAGCCAGAATCGTGTCGAAGACTTCTTGGAGGAGACTTTGAAAGGGAATACTGGACATGCCCCAGGTGTCTTCGACCTTGATGCGGCGCTGGAGATATTGAAGATCCTGGACGCAGCTAGACACCGGGTTGACAAGCAGTCTGAGTACACAATTGGTTCAAGTTTGGGTGAGGTCCTAAGGAAGTTGGGGGCGACTCCTTAGAACTGAGGTTCAAAGAAACCCATTAAGGATGGTTCCGACAGAATCATAGAGATGATGAGGTAAGCCCAAGTGTACGGTCTGAGCACCATAACAAGGAAGAAGAGATGCGAACCACGACTCCTATGGAACTCGATGATCAATTCTCCCTGAGATGAAAATGCGCATTGTCCATACACCAAGAACCTGAGAACATGCGGGTGCTTCTTGAGCAACACTGGCTTCACTGCAGGCATTTGGAGATGGAGAGATCCTTGTTTATGAGCGCTTACTCTGCGATTACTGGGGGCGTGCTTAGCTTTCTGTCTCAGGTGGACTTCACACAAGAGACTGTGTGGGTAGTCTACTTTCTCATATGGATTACGATTGTCGGTCTTCTTCTTACTGTACGCTGGAGCCAAGCGTTTGAAGAGCATAGAGGCAGAACTAATCAAATCATCAAGCAGATGGATCTAGACAGCGTGATAAGGTCTTTCAATATGGACATACCTCCGCGCGGGGTATTCAGGATACTCAAAACAAGGCACTGGTTCTACTTCTTCTATTGTGGAATGCTTGGTGGTCTGCTGGTTCTCGCGTATTCGCGCCGACTGATTCCGGATTGCCCATTCTGATGCGCGGGTTGAGCTCTGGCAGTTCATTTTCCTGTCTGGAAATGCGTCAGACAGTCGTTCAAAGGATGCTTCTGGCACAGAATCAAGATCAGAGGCCTCAGCGAAAGCAGGGAATTGCGGCCGGCATTGGTTTTGAACCCTAATCGGTTCGAGTCCCGCCCGGTCCACCACTCTGACTAGCGCGCCTGTCAACGCATCCAAACATCGTCAAGCGACTGCAAGCATTGCGGGAATCAGCTTAAAGTCCAGCGCTGAATCGCGGTTCCTCCATTCTTCCCAATAGCCAAGCGTTCATTACAATCAGAATTAGCGTGTGCTCAAGGTCTATCGCGGAAGCATATTGACCTGAGCAACCTACAAGAGCTTGGTTTTGTCTCCTTGATCAAACAAGATAGAGTAAGAAATATGATCACGCTAAGCATTGAGTAATATACATCGACTGTACAAGTAGATCGAAGGAGTGCAGAGTCATGCCTTTCTGCTCGAAATGCGGATTCCAGATAGGCATTGCCGGTGCAGGATTCTGTCCGATCTGCGGAACGAATCTGATGACCACCGCTTCATCCACTTTAACGATTCAGCCCGTCTACGTGCCTCCTCTGTTCGCACCGGATCCTCAAGGAGTCTACTACCTGCCTCAAATGATCGTACCTCTGCGCTTGAAAAGCACGACAATCGCAGCTGTGCTGAGCCTTTTCTTTGCGGGAACCGGGCAAATCTACACCGGAAGAGCAGCCAGAGGACTAGGCATTATGGCTCTCCTCGCTCTCATTGGGTTTGCAGGCTATTCTGTGTATAGGCTTCTAGGTCTCTTGCTTGTGATCCCTTACATTTTTGGGATATTTGCGTGGCAAGTCTACGATGCCTACAATCTGGCTAAGAAATACAACGAACATACCAGAACCTACACACGACCACCGTGGTAAGTAGTGACGTGGAATTGGCCACGTGCCACGTCGCAAAGGGAATTCAAGGCTTCTCAGTTCCTATGGAAAGCAGAAACTGCCGCAGCTTTCTGTTGAGTTTGAGTGATTCTTCAAATTCCTGGTCAGTCATTTTCATCAGGCGGGTGTAGCGCAGTATTCGTTCTAGTAGCAGGGGATTCATTGGTCCGAATTTCATGAAGTAGCCAGAGAAACTACATACCGAACACATATCGTTCGCGACTGAAGAAGTATTTGACAATCTTGGTCGTCGCGCTTGGAGCTCAGAGAGTTTATTCGCATTCTCCTCGCTCACCTCAACTGGAATTCCCATCTCGTTCAAGCCGTTCAAGATATCGATGGAGCTCTGAGTGCTCTTCTCAACCATCTTATCAGCGTGGTAGGCAAAAGTGTCTGCAGTTGTTGTGTAAGAGCTTTCGATTAAGTGGCCTGAACGCTTTTCTTCAGCTACTTTGATAAGGTCGGCATCCTGAAGCTTCTTGATGTGATGGTAGATGTTCTGAGCAGTCAAGTTGAGCTGCGAAGCGATTTCTCTCACATTCAGCTCATTGTCTCTCAGAAGGAATATGATCTTCCGTCTCGTCTCGTCCTGTAGTAACTTGAAGGTTTCCTCATCGATCGCTTTGAGCAGCCTTGATTGTCCTGACCTTCCTGTTGTCTGAATCATGTTCTGACCATCTGGTTAACCAAACGTCATTTGACTATTAAATCACAACAATTATATAAAGCTTGACGAAGTACTGATCAGGGAAGTAGAATGAGCTCAAACGACAAGAATGAGCTGTATCTTATCCTTGATATAGATGATTTGCAGACGAAGGCGGTTCTCATCGACAGGGCGGCAGGGGGCTATGGGATTAGGGGGACGAGCCAAGCACATACCACAGTCGATCCTCCCAGCCTCGATGTTACAGTCGGAGTGGAGAAAGCTACACGAGATCTCGGAGGAAGTGTAGGTAAGGAGTTGTGGGGAACGGATGGTCCGTCGAAGGCCTCTCGATTCCTATGTTCCAGTAGCACAGGTGGAAGTCTGTACATGATGGTTGCAGGAGTGATCAGCATGATCTCTGCTGAGAGTGCTCAGAGAGCTGCTCTGGGAGCAGGCGCGGTACTCATAGACGTTTTCTCGAGGGACTATCCACGCCAAGAGTTTGAGATGGTGGAGATAATGAGAAGCCTGAAGCCAGACATGTTTCTGCTTGCCGGCGGCACGGACGGGGGCGCAGTTCTGCAAGTCCTAGAAATGGCGCGTCTGATAAGCACCGCCGATGTAAGACCTAGGTTCGGTTCTGAGTACAAACTACCCGTGATATACGCCGGAAACATTGAAGCTAGAAAGCAGGTCTCAGACGTCCTATCTTCTGAAAGATATGCGACCAAAGCTGTGGACAATGTCCGCCCCGTCATTGAGAGAGAGAACCTTGGACCTGCAAAGGAAGCCATCTACGACTCCTTCATGCAACACGTGATAATCCACTCTCCAGGATACAACAAGCTTGTGAACTGGGTTGACGAGCCCATAGTCCCAACCCAAGCCGCAATAGGACGAATTCTCTACGCCTACGCAATGGAAAGGAAAGTGAATCTGCTGGCTGTCGATATCGGAGGAGCGACAACAGATGTCTACTCTATCTATGACGGCATCTTCAACAGGTCTCTGAACGCTGACATAGGATTGACCTACGGAATCAGCAACATCATGAAGATCGCAGGAGTCCAGAACATAATGCGTTGGATCCCCAACGAGATGGATGAAAGAGAAGTTCGCAACATCATCGGAAACATGATGATAATGCAACCCACATCCCCAACATCCAGCGAGACCCTAGTACAACGAGCCGCGGCCAGAGAAGCAATAAGGCTAGCAGTGGAGCATCACAAGAAAATCGCAAGCAGACTCAAAGGCGTTTCATTGAAACGCACTATAGCAGACATCTTCAATCAGGCTCTCGAACCAAGCTACCTAGATATGATGAAAACGCAAGTGGCCATAGGAAGAGGAAAGGTGTTCAGCCAAAGCCAAACCAGCGACGCGACCCTTCTCCTCCTGGATGCTCTTCAACCAGAGGGCGTCACCGAGATGATGATTGACAGATTCAGCGTAATGCCTCACTTGGGCATGCTTCTGAAGGAGAACTCGAAGGCCGCCCTAGAGGTACTTTCGAAAGAATGCCTGCTTAGGTTAGGAACTTGCGTGGCACCTCGAGGCAGGACTAACCATGGCGAAGTGGCGATGAGGCTACGATTGACCAAAGCTGACGGTGCTATGATTGAAAATGAAGTCAGCTTCGGAGAACTGAAAGTTCTTTCTCTCCACGACGGAGAAAAAGCAAGGCTTGAGGTGATGCCGAAAAGAGGATTCAATATTGGAATTGGCAGGGGCAAGACATTGGAAGCAGACGTGGTCGGCGGCGAGATGGGACTGATACTAGATGCACGAGGAAGGCCTCTGAACGTACCGGCAGAGAAAGACACTCTGGCGAAGTGGGTAGACACGTTGACACATGGCCAGCAGTCTCCAGCTCGAGATAGAGGAGTTGTCTGAAATGTCTTATGCAGAAAGAGTGAGATTCCAAGAGAACACTTCGGTAAGAAAAGTAAGGAGGATCCCCGCTCAGGGACAGGTCTTAGTAAGCAAAGGGGATAGAGTTAGCCCTGAAACGATTGTGGTTAGGGGCACTGTTTTCAACCCGGAAATCCATGAAGTGAAGGTCTACGTTCGGTTAGGAGTTGACCCGACTGAAGCAGGGAAGTACGTGCTGAAGGAGAAAGGAGATGAAGTGAAGAAGGATGAAGTCATCGCCATTAACAGATCTTTCCTCGGCCGCTCCAAAGTCTGTAGGTCACCCATTGACGGAAGTATCGAGACGTTTTCCAAGTCGTCAGGAAGAGTGTTCATCAGAGGAAAACCAATTCCCGTCGAAGTGAAAGCCCACATCCCTGGGACAGTTGTGGACACAATTCCAGGTGAGGGAGCAATAGTCGAGTGCAAGGCATCGCTCATAGAAGGAACGTTCGGCATAGGTGGAGAAACAGTGGGAGAGCTTGTCACGGCCGTGGATAAACCAGATGAAGCCCTCACAACCGACCTGATCAAAGATGGGCACAAAGGAAAGATCATAGTTGGGGGCTCTTTCGTAACCCTTGATGCGCTTCGTGAGGCCGCGAGAATAGGCGTGAATGGGATAATCACCGGTGCGATGGATCAGAAAGATCTAACAAGTTTTCTCGGATACGAGATTGGACCAGGAATAACAGGCAAAGAGAAGACGGGGCTTACACTGATCATTACCGAAGGATTTGGAATAGACCCCATGGAGGAAAGAACATTCAACCTTCTAGAGTCCCATGAGGGAAAGCAGACAAGCATAGATGGTTCAACTCAGATACGCGCGAGAATGCTACGGCCAGAAATAGTCCTACCATTGTAGGAGCTTGAGTAAATAGCATACGCGTCGTCGTCAGCACGCGCACGCTAACCCCGAGTGAAAGGCTGAGATTGAGTTTGAGTTCTCTACAGAAAAGGAATTGACCAAAATGGCTTTGAGCTACTCGCATGGTTCTTCGAACACACCTCTGATAGGTGAAACTATCGGCGCCTTCTTTGACAAGATTGTTGCCAAATATCCAGAGAGGGATGCGGTAGTCGCCAACCATCAGAACATCAGATACAGCTACTTTGAACTCAAGAAAGCCGTGGACCAATTTGCCAAAGGCCTAATTGAACTAGGAGTAGGAAAAGGTGAACGTGTTGGAATCTGGTCCCCAAACAACGTGGAATGGCTAGTCACCCAGTTCGCGACAGCAAAAATCGGTGCAATCCTAGTCAACATCAACCCCTCATACAGAATATTCGAATTGGAATACGCCCTGAAGCAATCGGGAGTCAAGTACCTCATACTAGCCACAGGATTCAGGAAGTCAGACTATGTTTCTATGGTCTATGATCTCATTCCTGAGACAAAACGAGCAGCCAGTTCGGAAATAGTCTCACGCAAGCTACAAGAACTGAGATCCTTGATCCTACTGAGCGATCAGCACAAGCCCGGAATGCTCCGTTGGATGGACATTGTGGATCTTGGAAAACAAGTTTCAGATACCTCTTTATGTGAGCGTCAAGAGACCCTGCAGTTTGACGATCCAGTAAACATCCAATACACTTCCGGAACTACTGGCTTCCCGAAGGGGGCAACCTTGAGCCATTTCAATATCCTCAACAATGGTTTTTTTGTTGGAGAGATGCTGAGGTTCAGTGAGAAGGACAGATTGTGCATTCCTGTGCCGTTCTATCATTGCTTCGGAATGGTCCTCTCAAATCTCACGTGCGTAACCCATGGAGCCACAATGGTTCTCCCTTCCGAGGCCTTCGACGCTGGAAAAGTGCTTGAAGTAATTGAAAAAGAAAGATGTACAGCGCTTCATGGGGTGCCTACCATGTTCATCGCCGAGCTCAATCATCCTGACTTCTCAAAGCATGATCTTTCGTCACTGCGCACAGGCATTATGGCTGGAGCTCCTTGCCCCATCGAGGTCATGAAGAAGGTCATAGATCTGATGGGGATAAAAGAAATAACGATCGCCTATGGCATGACGGAAACATCTCCAGTGTCTCTTCAGACATCTGTCGAAGATCCAGTTGACAAACGGGTAACGACTGTTGGTCGTGCGATTCCACACATTGAGATCAAGATCATAGACCCATCCACCGGCCAAACTGTCCCTCACGGAGTTGCGGGAGAGATCTGCGTTCGGGGCTACCTTGTCATGCTGGGTTACTGGGACAACTTTGAGGCCACACGGGAAGTGATAGACCAGGCTCGATGGATGCACACAGGGGACATAGGCGTAATGCAGCCGGATGGCTACATCAATATCGTCGGAAGACTCAAGGACATGATCATCCGTGGAGGAGAAAACATCTACCCCCGAGAAATTGAGGAACTTCTCCACACACACCCAGAGATAAGCGACGCTCAGGTGATCGGTGTCCCCAGTGAGAAGTATGGCGAGGAGCTCATGGCCTGGATCAAATTGAAAGAGAATGCGAAAGTCACTGAAGAAGAGGTAACGGAGTTTTGTCGTGACAAGATCTCCTACTACAAGATTCCAAGATACATCAAGTTTGTCGATGAATTCCCAATGACTGTTACCGGAAAAATCCAGAAATTCAAGATGAAGGAAATGGCTGTAAAGGAGCTAGGCCTCGAACAAGCAAAAGAGATCAAGACAGCATGAAAGAATTCTCGACAGTTGAGTTTTCACAACGAAAGCAGTTCGAGATCGCTCCTACTTCAATTGAGCGCCCAAGAGAATCCTACAAGCGATGCTTATCAGCAGAAATCATTTGGCTGCATTGTGAGCTTGGCTTCTCGAATGGCAAAGGGCTTATTAGCAGGCCGTGTACCCGATATGGCGGCGCGGTCAAAAATGGCGTTCTGCTCGAAGTGTGGCAGAAGGTCTGAAGAAGGAGTCTCCTTCTGCCCCAATTGTGGAAATCCAATGGCCAACGGTCTTCCTATGCAACCGTTGGATTTTGAGGTGAAGTATAGGCCTTCGTATTCGATGCTTGTGGTTCATCTTAAGCCAAATCAGCCGATCACAGCTGAGTCAGGGGCCATGACCTACATGAGCCCTAACGTTCAGGTTCAGACTCGGATGAGGGAAAAGAGCATCCTAGGGACGTTGGGATTATCAGTGTTAGGCCGTCAATCGTTCTTCGTGAACGATTATGTGGCAATTGGCGGTCCTGGAGAAGCGGCGTTCGTCGCAGCCCCAGTTGGTGACATAGATGTAATCGAAATCACTTCTGCAAAGGGCTATGTCATACAGAAGGCTGCGTACATAGCTTCCACAAGCAGTGTCAACCTTGATGTCCAATGGGAGGGCTTCACGAAAGGGCTGTTCGGTCAGGGTCTCTTCATGATAAGGGCCACAGGTCAGGGGCAGCTATTCATAAACACATTCGGTGCCCTAGACCGTCATGCATTGGGAGCAGGAGAGAAACTGATTGTAGACAACTTTCACCTTGTGGCCTTCAGCAATACATGTTCATACCGAGTCACAGGATTCGGAGGGTTGAAAGAGACCATCCTTGGTGGAGAGGGATTGGTAACAGAGATCACCGGACCAGGAGAAGTTCTGATCCAAACGAAGAACTTGAAGGAGTTTGTAGATTGGATCTGGACATTGATGGAATTCAGGATCCAGGCTAAAGCACGCTAGACAAGCGATTGAAGACAGGTAGCTTGCGCTACTCACCCTTCAAGACTCTCATAGAGGACTTTGCTCTGCAAGGTCTAGGTTGGCAGTGCTATAGGACGTATCTATGCGACCGGTAGCAACTAATAGCTAGCTCTGCCTCAGTTTGCTTGTCTTTTTTGTCTTAGTTTCTCATTAATCTCTTTGATTCTAGCATTAACCTTGCTTTCAATTGTCTTCAGGTGCCTCTGGATTGACAACAGAAGCTTCTTCTCTTCCTCAGCGGTTCTTGCCGTAGGACCGCTAATCGAGAAGACCTCTCGGAACAGCGAGAAGGGAGAAAGCTCCGATGATCTACGTTTTGCATCCTGAACGTCAGACATGAGGTCAGCATACATCCCGTCCATGGTATCAATCAGAAGCTTGTGCTTATTCAGAACCCCGTTTAACTTGCTCTTACCTTCAGATGTGATTTGGTAGATTCTTCTACGCCTACCCGATGAGACGGCACACTTGGCCTCTATCTCTCCTTTCTTCTCCATCCTCTTCAAGAGAGGATACATGCCCCCTGCAGTTGGTCTCCAGAGCCCCAAGGTTCTTTGATCGAGTTCATTCATGATCCCATAACCATACATGGCCTTTCTTGCTAGCAGCATCAAAACTAGCAACCTCAGCTTTCCTCTGTGAACTTCTTCTGGCCATGAGGATTCTCTGGTGATCTTATTCAATGTCCGCCAAGCAAAGGATATATAGCACTGATATATATCGGTTCGCTTCGCATGCGGGCGAAACAGTTGGAAGCCATCATAGAAACGAAGAACCTCACCAAAAGATTCGGTGACTTCACGGCAGTCGACCACATAAATCTGCAAACGATGGGGGGAGAGATTTTTGGCTTCCTTGGGCCGAACGGCGCTGGCAAAAGTACAGTAATCCGAATGCTAACTACGCTCTCTGAACCTAGCGAAGGTACAGCTACAGTCGGAGGATATGACATTGTAGCTCAGGCTGATCGGGTAAGAAGAATCATCGGGTTAGTGGCTGAGAAAATAATACTGTACCCTAGACTCAGCGCAGTCGAGAATTTGATGTTCTTCGGTGAACTCTACGGCTTGGATAGGCGACAACTCAGGGATAGAGTGGAGAAACTGCTCACAATGGTTCAGTTACAGAAGTTCAGAGATAGCCCTGTGGGAGGTTATTCTAGTGGAATGCGTCAACGAGTGAACATTATTCGTGGGTTGCTTCATGATCCCGAAATTCTGTTTATGGATGAGCCTACCGCGATGCTAGATCCTCAGAGCATCCGTTTCGTCCGAGACCTCATAAAAGAGCTAAATCAAGATGGAAAGACCATCGTCCTTACAACGCACATTATGGAGGAAGCTGACGAACTGTCGCATAGAATCGGCATAATTGACCATGGCAAAATCATTGCGGCAGATACTCCTGCCGGGTTAAAGAGCAAGCTTGGTTGTCAGACTCTAGAGGAAGTGTTCTTGCAGCTTACTGGAAAGGCACTTAGAGACTCGGCGTCGAACCACGTGCCTATGAGAAGAGTGATGGGGCGAGTTTGACATGAAAAGTCAGCTTCTCTTCCAGATATATATCACACTTCGGATGGCACACAAGGACCTTCTGGACTTCTGGAAGGCTAAGATGCTGGTTGCAACATTCACGGTGATGCCGATTATCATGATGACCATGTTCGGCTCCATGTTTCCCCAAACCGGCGCGGCCAACCCATTCTCAGGAAAAGTTTCGTCACCGTACAAGAACTCTCCAATGGCAATAGTGGTAGAAGACACTGGATCGTTTGGACTTCAGGTGGCAGACCAGTTCAAACAGATAGCATCTTCGACAGGACTCTTTGATGTTCTAGAGTTCGCAAGTTTCGGATCGGCTAGAGAGCGGATCGTAGCGGGCAGCCTCAAGGGAGCGGTCGTAATACCAGCAGGATTCAGTGAAGCCTTCAGCTCGCAACGTCAGGCAACGGTTCTAATCACAACAGACGACACGAACCCTCAGATGGCTTCGATGATTTATGTGGAAGCCTCCTCAATCTTCAAGACAATATCAGGAAGACTAAGTGCCTCTTTCATTGCGAAGATGAATAACTCGGTTGACGCATCCTTTATTTCGGAGCCGATCAGTGTTGAAAGAAGAAACCTCGCCGGCAGCACGACAAACAACTTCCAATTTCTAGCGCCAGGGTTCATGGCGTTAACAGTTGTTACAGGCACACTCTCTGGACTAGCCGCCGTCATCTCCAGAGAGAGGGAACAAGGTACAATGGATGGCCTGCTCGTGGCGCCTGTACCTAGATCTACAATCGTAGTTGGAAAGGTTCTGGGTCAAACAGTGAGAGGGATGATACAGGCATCTTTGATTCTAACCTTGTCCATCTTATTCTTTGGAGTCAGGATCTATGGAAGCCCTTCCCTCATGGCGCTGGTCATGTTTATGGGTGTAGCTAGTTTCGCCGGCGTTGGAATAATACTAAGCGCCATTGCTTCGGAGCAGGAGACGGCCCAGATGATGATGATGCTCCTACAGTTCCCCATGATGTTCCTGTGCGGCATCCTCTTCCCCATTGAGCAGCTGCCAGAATGGCTACAGTGGGTTGGAAAGATGCTACCATTGTATTATGCCGCAGACGCCCTCAGGAAGGTTATCGTCCTCGGCGCAAGCTTCGCTCAAATTCTGCCCAATCTCACGATCATGTTCGTCTATGCTACCATAACGATGGCAGTGGCCATTCCGATCTTTCACAAGGCTATGACAAGATAACCACCTACGATGAGAAAATGAGTGAGGAACGTAACACATCGGATGTGATTATGTGAAGGATTTTGAGGATAGGAACTTAGCTATGAATCACAAGACAACATTCTGCAAGACAAGACACAAAAAGGCTGCAGGAGACTCGACGAAAGCAATAGCACGCGTTAATTGAGACATGGGGATGTTAGAGCCTAATGAAACTGAATAAGACAGCCACATGTTTGGTATTGCTGCTGATATGCATTGGTGTAGATGCTTGGGCTAAGCCAGCGATCTCTATTGGAACAGCTCAAATTGTAATTCCCTCTGTCTACTGGGGAGATTCTATCACATCACCGGTCAGCGCTCGGCCTGGAGACGTAAATGTTCCACTGTCAATCGTCCTTGCAAATGGCGGAGATGATGTGGCCAGAGGAGTCACCGCAAGACTTGATTTGGTAAGGCCATTCACCTTTGATTACTATCAAAACGGAGAGAGGCTTTCTTCATCATTCGTTTCCATCACCGCTGGAGACATCCAAGCAGGACAAAGCCAAAGACTGCGCTTCGTTCTCAGCATCGCTTCAAATGCGACGGAGGGCATCTACAGACTATCATTGCAGCTATCATATAGCAGTGCACGAGAACTCCAGCAGGTTGTTGTGAGACAGAGCGTAGATGTTCCCGTTTGGAGAGGAAAACTGAATATTCAAAGAGTCGCAACTCTCCCTGAGAAAATCTACCCTGGATCAGTCGGAGTGCTTCTGAGAGTATGGATTGTAAACACTGGACAAGGTGCTGAGCAAGATGTGGAACTCAGACTGACATTAGAGAAACCTTTCAAAGCCTCTTCAAGCAGCTCAGACAAGATCTTTCTCGGAACGGTTCCCTCATACCAGGTAAGCATGGCAGAGTTCCATTTTGATGTCGATGATGCAGCCAAATACGGTGGCTGTTCTCTTTCCCTCCTTTACACCACGGGGACCGGAGCACTATCCCTGATGGGACGAGTAGACCTCTATTTGGAGCAGAAAGTGAGATTCCAAATCACAGGCGTGAACCCTGAACAGATCAGTCCGGGAGATGTGGGAGTCACATTTAGTTTCTCCGTAAAGAATACGGGCAGTGTTGCAGCGAAGTCCGTTCGAGTGCAGTTGAGACCCGGCAACTACTTCTCGGGTACCCTGACAGATTTCTTGGGAACGCTTGAACCAGGCGAACAGAAGACCGCATTTGCAACATTGGACGTAGATGGGAAGGCTCCAGAAGGAGATCAGAGAATCGATCTCAGAATAGACTGGACGCAGGATGAAAACAGTCTATATGACACGATAGCAGTCTCCCTGAAGGTGAGAAGACAACCATTCTTCATACAGTACGCCCCGCAACTGGTGCTGGTCGTGCTTGCTATCGCGTTGTTGACGTACTATCGTAGACGCAGACAGAAAACTCGGACAAAATGATCCTGACTCAATCAACGGAAGCTACGATGGGTGCAGGTGATGAAGATCGGCCAGATACGGAAGCTGGTTGTTACTGCGGCGGCTATCTGGCTAATCTTGACATCAATGGAGATCCCATCAGTCTTCGCTCACACAGTATTGGGAACACCAGATGGAGATCTTTCATATTTCAGGAAAAACGATCATGAGTCCAATCCGAAGAACACTATCTACGCGCCATACCCAGGGTCAGCAGGCCATGTTCCTGGGCCACTAGCTTATGTCTGGCCTGGAAGCGGTTCCAACACGTATCTTGAAGATCCATCGCTTCCGCCGGGCTATCAGTCTCCATTCGAAGACTTTGAACAGCCGCCGCAGGTGGCGTGTTGCCAATATTCCCCAGAGGCAGCAATACTTGCTTCAACCTCAGATCAAGATGTCGTTGGCGACTTCGTTTTTGGCATGAACTTCTCGAAGCCCAAGGCATTTCCGGCTCCCCGATTCTTCAGATATTGGTCCATGGTCATCTACATACCCGCTCCATTCAAAAACAAATCAGGAACCTTGGAGCAGGATGGTTTTGAACCAATTGGCATAAACTGGGATCTCGGCGAAACCACCAACATAGTGACAACCTTAACGGATAGCTATGGAAATATCTCCGTAACAAGAGCCGGACCGCTCGATCCATTCGGCCCGAACTGGTGGATGATTCGCATAGGGGCTGGTGGAAAGGGAATAGTATTCACTGAAGAAGGAAACGAATGGTACTATGTTAGAATCAATCAGATGAGAGCACCTGTCATCTCAGGAAGATACTTCTTCAAGATTTTTCTTGATGAGCACTACCCAGTAAGGAACCAAAACGATCCAAGTAACCTCATCAAGGCCACAGTGCCAGTTGAGAACTGGCCGGTTGTTCTTGTAAAGGGCAACATTGATCCCGCAATTGTCTATGGAACTGTTCGGTATGGTGGCCCGAACCAGACTCTGTACGGCACACCACTGCAGCTCGCCGGAAGGATCAGACTCGCAGGCGCCACTATTGGCCTGACAAATGGACAGGCCCCTCGTAGGGCAGTCGAGGCACGCGGATACTTCAACGCATCATCCAAAGGACATTACGAAGTTGAAGGCGTATCTCCAGGCACCTATGATGTCTACGCGTCTGCGGCAGGCTTCCCAGAGCAAACTGTGGCCCGAAACATCCGCGTCATGAAAGGACAGTCTTTGGCTCTAGATTTGTATCTCAAACCGGGGGCTGAGGTACGAGGTGACCTGTTTGCCAAGTCAGTCCTGTCGTCGTCCAGTTGGGCTCAGGAATTCCCCGTGAACATAGTGATCTATAGCAGCGATGACTACCGGGAAAACAGCATAGTGACCTTCTCACCAACAAACCTGACTCACTCACCTTACACGTCCTACGTCCAAGGAAACACTGTCTTTGATATACTTCAGACAAATCCTTCACCATACGTTAAGGGCGGTCTTCTCGCATCTAATCAACCTAAGCTCGTCGCTTTTCCGTGGCAGGGACCGGTGAGTTACTATCCGTACACCTCAAATCCTGACGCAAAGGATCTGTACGGCATATTCAACGGAGTTGGTCCTGCACAGAAATGGTGGGTGTCACCATCTGGTTCGGTTGACCCTGTTACGAACCTGGGCTCAACCGCCAACAGCTTCAGATTCCAGTTCGGCGCCCGATGCATCTACGGGACTCCTACTAGGCTAAGTGGCATGATCCCTCAAATCTTCGCCACATGGATCGATGGGCTAGAAATCGGAACATACTTCTTGAGAGCATATGTACACGAATACGTGCAAACCAAGTCGGACGGGTCATCGTTCGAGGACTATTCGTTTAGAATATCATCACTAGACAACGATGTCGGCGTTCATGTTCAAATGGATCTGTACAGAGCAGGAATGGTCGATGTTATTGTCCACTTTCACGATTCTCCTGGGACAAGACAAGATTCCAACATTGGAGGACCTGATCCGACAAGATACATAGTGGTAGAAGCATTTGACTACCTTGGTCAAATGTCGACACTCAACTTCACAAAAGTAGCAAGTTCTTCATCCTCTGCAAAGATCTCGCTCACTGGCCTTGGCATGGCAGGAGTGATTTCGCCTCCCGACCCTCGTTCCGGAGTCAAGTATTCGCTTCTCCGATATCGAGGCGTAAGGGACTACGGACTGTCACCCGGAACGCATACCATAAGAGTCTACGTCCGAGGATACATACAGGCGTCAGCACCGGGAAACACGCTTCAGCATCTTGACATGGCCCCGATATGCTCTGTCTCTCTGGAATCCTACCACCAGGTGAGTTTACACATGTATCGTGGTGGAGGCATCAATATGACAGTGAGATCAGTTGATTGGCAAATCCCGGTAAACGCACGAAACTGGACTTGGAACAACACGGAAGTATCCACACTTGTCTACGACATGGCCTCTAGATCCTTCATCGACGTAATGTACTTCTGGAATGATTCAGCGAAGAGCTGGAGACTCCCGAGAACGAATTCGCAGTTCAGTACGATTCCTTGGCCTGATTGGAAGTCGAAGTTTGGCCCAAGCGCGTCATACCTGATGACAAACGGCTCTGCCGCCCTCGAGCGACTTGGACCTGCACTGTCGAACCCAGCATCTCCTACTCCAACCCAAGACATGGCTACCAATCTTTTCTTGGAAAACGTGCTTCGTGCCTCTTTTCTATACAGTTCAGCATCGTACCGTGCAGCTGATTTCAGATCGAATGTTGCAATCTATCCAGGCAAGTACTCATTGACAGCTTGGACATATGGATGCGTTCAAGAAGGGGTCTATGCTCTGGGTGATCTTGGCAGAGTCTCAGTAGCTATTGGTGCGATCGGCTCCCATGCTGATTCAAACATACAATTGATGAGAGGTACAAGCTTCAACATCACTATGATCTTCAGAAAAGAAGGCATCATTGAAGGCATCCCGCACAATTCATCGGTAAGGATTAGAATCTACGACGATACGGACAGTCTTGTGGCTGCGGCATCAACTTCACTCGATGCTGGCGCCATAGACCTTGCAACAGAGTCGACAGGATTCTTCGCTGACCAGAAAAAGATTGTTCTGGCCGGAGGAAGACATTCAATCCCAAAGGGAACGAAGATCCTCGAGTACAGAAATCTGGCTGGCTTCTACCGTTACACTGAGCTGCTCACTGGAACAGAGAAGATTCAGGCGTTGAAAAGAGCTCAACTGTTCTCTGCAGACTGTGGCATATGGGGCTCGGCGGGCAGTAAAAGGGGGTATCACGGAGGCTGGAGAGTGAAGATAGATGTTGTGAATTGGTATTTTGGTCATGAACAGTTCCATCCTGCACCGGCCGCGTTACTCCAAGGGGAATCCTCCTTCTTGTTCTCATACAATCATCTTGGTCCGTACGAGTCAAGGATGAACATAACGATTCCGAACACAGCGCTTGGAGGAGGGGCCTCGGTCTGTGTTCCTTTGGATCTCAGAGCATATGTTTGGGGACATATCTATTCGATAAACTGGGTGGATGGAGTGCGAACGACAGGCTGGGCATCTGTTGAAATGAGAGAAGGAAAGGAGGTGTACGGAACCTACTCATTGGACGGTTTCTATGATGCCTATCTTCCCCAAGGAGTCTACGATTTCAGCGTTTCGCTCAACAGGTTACCTAGGAGAGAAATAGCAGCGAACCGAACTATCTCCCTTTCTGATGGAGCGGGCACCTTTGGAGAGGATTTCTTCCTTGGCTCATATGATGTCGTTCACGATGCACTCTCATCTGTATCTATGCTAAGTTATATTGCGCATGCGCTGCTTGAACACTGCACTAAACGTTCACTTTCTTGGCGCCGCATTTAGGACAGAACTGTGCATCCTCCGGAATTCTTGATCCACATGATGCACAGAAAGTGTCTTGTGTTCTCACAGCAGGTGAAGGAACGGCCGGAACGGGGGGCGGCGGGCCTGGCTTTCGTTTCCATAGTAGGAGCACTGCCATCAATATCACCAGCACTATCAGCAAAGCCATCAAGATCAAGCTGTATTCGCCGAGGATTTCCAGGAAGGACGCGGGCTTTCCTTCCTTGATTGTCAGAGCAACTGTTGCGTCATGTGTCTTACCTCCTCCTGTTGCAGCTATCGTGATTGCGTAGGCTCCGCTTGGCGTTCTCTTCGTTGTTCTCAGCGTGAGCGTGGATGATCCCCCTGGCGTCAGCTTAGTCAGACTGAAGATTGCTGTTACATCAGTCGGCAGGCCTGAAGTGGACAGGTCAACTGCAGACTTGAATCCAGCTATCCCTTTGATTGTGACTACGTGCGTGGCGGCTTCGCCTTGCTCTATCTCACTTGAAGTAGGGGCCACAATTATCGCGAAGTCTTCCTCTGGTGCAGCTTCAACCTCCAGGGTCAGGCTGGCTGTCTTTATCACTCCGCCTCCTGATGCGGTCAATGTGAGCGTGTACGTTCCTGCCACGGTGATTTTTGTCGTTGTCACATCTAGCGTTGATTGAAATGTTGGAGTTGACGACGGAGGGTTGAAGAAGTGTGTTGCGCCAGATGGAAGCCCTACAAGACTAAGGCTTACAGGCTGACCAGTGCCAGTAACAAGAGAGACCACGATGATGTAAGATGTGTGGTCACCGGCCGTGACCTTCTGGGCCGGAGGGGAGACCGAGACAGAAAAATCGAAAGGCGGCGGAGCCGCGCTAACACTGAAAGACATGGACGCCTGATTGTTGTACCTGTTTGGGTCATCATATGAGTATGGAGAAGGATCGACAGTCCAAACTATGGTGTGAGAGCCCTCTGTCGCTACCCACGGGGTTGTCAAACTGACTGACATTGGATAACCTGTCGGACCTGGGTAGGGCACTGTGCCATAGCCAAGTAATGTACCGTCCAAAAGCGCTCCGACACGAACACTCTGCGGGTATGGCCGATTGGTGCTGAGCGAGTGAAGGATTGCTGAGAATGAAGTTGAGTCTCCTACTTTTGGGGAGGAAGGGGTCATGGTGGGGTTGGAAATGTCCCAGTCGGTCACGGGTGCGCTCGGCAGTACTATGAGTTGAACATTGTCTCCTTTCCAGCCAACATGAACATTGAAGCCAGTTACAGGTATCGTGTACGTTCCAGGCGCTTTACTCGGACTTACAGTGACATATAGTGTCCGAGCGAAAGGAGGTGTACCAGTCGAGGAGGGAGACCACGAAAAGTCCAGCCCCAGAAGCTCAACCGTCATGGGGCTTACCATGAGTTGAACCACCTCCGCTGGCCCCGCTACAGGGCTAGCAGAAACCGTGTAGGTGACGGTCTGCCCGGGAAATGCGTATCTTACCTCAGGTTCAGCGTCAACACTGAAGTTCCATCCGTAAGCCGGACTAATGCCATTCAAGATCAAGGAAAGTGAGAGCAACCCCACAAGAGCTAGGCAAACCTTACCTCGCATCAACGCCAATCAACTTTAGAATCGACAGGACATGCCCTTTTATCTTTTTGCCCCACTGACTCTGCGACACAGACCCTATCATGAAAACAGAAAGCGAAACTAAGTCCGACAACCAAGAGAAGACACCATAATCCTGCCGTTCTTCGTGAGCTCGTCTCTCAAAATCGATGCTGACCAGCTCCGATTAAGCGCAGAGCAATCCACAAGGCTTTAGGTGAAGGATTGAACTAAGGTTTCGGCATGTGATTTTGCAGCACGAGCAGAAGATACGAGCATCTGCTTGACAGGTCTTCGATATGCTTAAGCGAATGCTGAAGCCCAGTATCTTCATGAGGCGGGAAAACAAAGCGTGACGCAAAAGGGTTTTTTTTGGCTGTCCGGACTTCTGCTTGTAGTGCTTACAGTCTATGCAATCCAACCTGCAAACGGACAGACATGGCGGGTCATCAGCCACACGATGGCTAAGGGTATTGATGAATTCAATGGAAGACCTACCGGGAACACCACGAGATTCCTCACCACCGATGAGAAAGCTATCTGCTGGTTTGAGATCGAAGTCGATGGATTTGGGCCGCTCACACTGACCTGGAGATGGATGGAACCCAGCGGAACACCCTATAGAGAACATGCTCCAGTCGAACAGGTTCCTAGCAGGGGCATCTACAGGTTCTGGGATTTCATTGGTGTCCGCAATACGCCTGTCGAAGTGAAGCTCGGAAAGTGGACAGTAGAAGTGTTCGTGAGAACACAAAAGCTGTTTCAGACCTCCTTTCTCGTAGAATCTCCTCCCACTTCATACTCAATCCAAGTCAAGGCCAATGGGTTCGAGAAGAAGTTCTCTACGAGTCTATATGTTGATGAGATCAAGATCGGAGGGATTCTGGGGGGTGAAACAAGGGACCTGTCCTTCAAGATTGGAACCGTTCACACACTGACAGTTGACGAATATGTTGAAGCAGAAAATGATGTCAGATTCCACTGCTCTGTCAACTCCCTAACTGTGCGTGAGGACATCTCTCACTCGTTCTTCTACGAAACTGAATACTATCTAAGAATCATCTCTGAGCATGGTTCCAAAGGGGAAGGATGGTACAAGGCGGGCTCCAAAGCATCTTTTTCCGTGTCGACACTTGTGGCCGAGGGATGGGGCACACGATACTTGTTCAAGCAATGGGCTGGAGATTGGACAGGTGAATCGAATGCAGGCTCCATACTGATGGATGGACCGAAGAAAGTCACAGCTTTGTGGGTTGTGGACTATTCTCAGCTCTATTTGTATGTCGCGGCGGCCGTGGGGATTGGGGTGGCTATTGTTGCAGTCACACTGGTGGCTCAGAAGAAACGACGTTTCAAGCCTATTGAGCGGGGCATTCAGACGTCTTCAGTCCAGAACTGTGTTGGATGCGGAAGACAGATGCTCTATGTCGAGAGGGTCAAACGCTACTACTGCACGTATTGCAAGAAGTATGAGTAGCTGGGCTGTCACCTTTCGTCGCTCTTTTTCTCCTTTGTTTGGATACCTCTGCGATAGGAAGGTTCTCTCACTGTTTAGAAGAGAGCTGACTTAGCTGTGCGTGCAGGACCGACTCCGATTTGGATTTGGAAGCCGCAACTGTAGCGTATGAGCATTGATAGCTTGAGATTAGCATAGGCTACGCGCTATCTCCTCCATCGTCGAGAGCAATACTTCGACCTCTTCGGCAGAATTATAGACATAGAGAGAGGCTCGAGCCGTTCCGTCTGCATGGATGATCTCCTTCATTGTGGGAAGGGCGCAGTGATGCCCCGATCTTATCATGATCTTCTTTGAAACATCTAGCGCTAAAGCGACATCATGCGGATTCAGGTCACCCACGTTAAATGATGTCAATGCGACTCTGTTCTTAGGGTCTTCTGGTCCGTAGACCTTCACTTTCCCGATTTCCTTCAATCCTTCGTAGAGCTTTCTTCCCAGCTCCATCTCATGAGTTCTCACATTCTCCATGCCCAACTGAGTCAGGTAGTCCACGGCTCGACCCAGCCCTATTCCTTCTGCGATCGCAGGAGTGCCTGCTTCAAATCTCCGCCAGCCACTCGTGAGTTGGTATTCTTCCAAGGAGACATCTTGGATTGTACCACCTCCTATGTATGAAGGCTCAATCTGCTCAGCCATCTCGTCCTTGATGTACAAACCCCCTGACCCAGTTGGTCCGCACATTTTGTGTCCCGAAAAGGCCAGAAAATCGCAGTCCATATCTTGCACATCCACCTTCATGTGAGGAACAGATTGGGCTGCGTCGATGACTGTCAGAGCGCCCTTGCTTGCTGCAATTTTCACTATGTCACGAATAGGGGCTATCGACCCTAGAGCATTTGATACGTGAGGAACTGCCACAAGTCGCGTCGAATCGTCAATGGCTCTATCAAAGTCTGTCAAGTTGAAAAGACCTTTTTCATTCGGCCTTACGGTTTCGAGCCTTGCTCCGTGTCGTTGTTTGACTCTCTGCCATATTATGAAGTTCGAGTGATGATCCATCACGGTCGCGACTATTTTGTCGCCCTTGTTCCACTTCAAGCCGTTCGCAACAATGTTCAATCCTTCAGTGGTGTTTCTTGTCATGACTACATTTTCGTCACTTTTTGCGTTGAGGAATCTGGCGACCTTCTCATGCGCGAGTGCGTACTCTTCGCTTGCTCTTTGTGAGAGCTGATGTATCCCACGGTCGATGTTTGCTCTGTATTGATGATAGAATTCCGTCATCTTGTCGAGTACGGGCTCAGGCGTAAGGCTGCTGGCAGCACTATCCATGTAGATTACACCGCTTTGCAGAATAGGATACTCCATCCTGATCTTGTTGACATCAAGCAACTTGTCTTCCTCACCAAGGGTGCATGTGGGACTGCCTCATCATGTTGAGCATTCCGTATCCACGATGAATAATCAGCCTCTTAAATCGAACCCTAGTTCGTTAAGCGCGCGCACAGTTAGATTCATTAGCGTCTTCTCTTCGTCTACATAGCGCGTAAGGGTGAGTTGATGGCCCGCCAATCACGCTAGACACAGGTCTGAGCTTTTTCTACTGGAGGTCGGGTCCTCAAGCACCAATCAGAGGAAGAAACCATGCTAGACATAAGATTTGTTAGAGAAAACCCTCAAGCAGTCAAAGATGATCTGGCGAGAAGAGGAGACCTCGAGAAAATCGAGTGGGTTGACGAACTTCTAAGGCTTGATGCAGAATGGCGCAAGATGCTGACCGAGATCAACAAGCTGAGAGAGCTGAGGAACAGAATCACGGAAGAGATCGCAAGGCTTCGGAAATCAGGTGAGAACGCAAGCGCCAAGATGAAAGAAGCTGAAGCAATTCCAGCAACAATAATGGAGAGGGAAAAGGCGATAGCGGAACGCAGGCAGAGAATAGACTACTTGTTGATGCGCCTGCCAAATCTGATGCATGAATCTGTCCCCAGAGGAAAGGACGAGAATGACAATGTTGAGGTGCGAATGTGGGGGGAGAAGCCTAGCCTCATCTTCACACCGAAAGATCACATAGACCTAGGAATTGACTTAGACCTAATTGACATAGAGAGAGCTGCAAAGGTTGCAGGTGCAAGATTCTATTACCTGAAGAACGATTTGGTTCGACTGAATTGGGCGATTGTAAGCTTCGCTCTCGACCAAATGAAACAGAAAGGCTTCACGCTAATTCAGCCCCCTTATCTTCTGAGAAAAGAAGCAATGGAGGGGGCAGTAGATCTCTCCGACTTTCAGGACGTGATATACAAGGTAGAAGACGAAGATCTGCACCTGTTAGCGACCTCGGAACACGCGATGCTCGCAATGCACAGGGACGAGATTCTAGATGGAACCAGCCTGCCTCTTCGATATTGTGGAATCAGCCCGTGCTTCAGAAAGGAAGCTGGTGCCCACGGAAGAGACACGAAGGGAATATTCCGAGTGCATCAATTCGAGAAAGTGGAACAATTCATCTTCAGCAAGCCTGAGCAATCTTGGGATGAGCACGAGCTCTTGATGAGAAATCATGAGGAAATCTTTCAACGACTTGGGTTACCGTATCGCGTGGTGAACATTTGCACCGGCGAGCTGGGAACGGTTGCCGCTAAGAAGTACGACCTCGAGGTTTGGCTTCCTGGCCAGAATAAGTATAGGGAGGCGGGATCTTGCAGCAACTGCACGTCCTATCAGGCTGTGAGATCCAACATTAAATTCAGGGACAAGCCCAACGAGCCAACCGCCTACGTGCACACGCTGAACAGCACATTGATTGCAACTGAACGCGCCCTAGTCGCCATACTTGAGAACTATCAGCAACAAGACGGATCAGTAGCCATTCCGGATCCCCTCGTCCCGTACATAGGCGGGACCAGAAAGATATCTCGCCCTGAAAGATAGGTGAGAAATCAAAGGCTAACTGATAACGGCTATCTTCCGTGTCCGTAACAGAGGATAGCAGGACTAAGGGCTTCTAGGGACTCGCTGATTCGTCTGCACGTGATCTCTCGGCATACGACCTGCTGAGCACTCTCGCCGTGTATAGATTGACCAAGCTATTTGGACTTGCCTCCCCTGTGACTTTTCCGAAATCTCCTTTGACTGACCTCCATTTGAGTCTAGTGCGGCCACTCTTTGAGTTATAGATGATACCAAGGACGTTCGATACCCTTGTGAATGATATGTCTCCCTTGATTTGCACTGTCTCTTTGTCTTCAGCCTCAACGTACATGGTTCCTATTTGTGATGCCCTTTCAGGAAAAACTGAACTGTCTTCTGCAAGTTCTACCGGAATAAAGGATTCACAAGTACTTAGGATCATGAACCCCCTGAAATTCTGTAAGTCACATACAGCTTCGATTTTCACAAGGATCCCAAGCTAGGTTTGACTCTCAATCTGTGCTACCTGACGAGTGAATTTAACTCTATTTCTCAGGAATCAGTGTTCGTTGTTCACCGCTATGTCTGGTCGGAATCAGGCTGCATTGGGTCTTTGACATGAAACAACCCATACCCTGCGAAGGAGAAGTGACGATATCAGAGCCAGCAAAGACAGCAGCATCATTACCGAGAACGCTGACTGTAGGCCTGAGATCTCAGCGATCTGCCCTGCAATCGCACTGGATGCAGATCCTAACCCGAATACTATGAAGAACATTATTCCATACAGAAGGCCTCTCTCCTGGGGGGACGAGATTTCTGCAGTTAAGGCGTTCGTCGTGGGCTGAGTTGCATAGAAAGCTATGCCGAACAGAACTAGGAAGACTAGTGCGGAAGCTAGGCCTTCGAGTTGTAGACAGACAAATCCGATGGTCACGGCAATGGATTCGAGGACTAGCGCCTTCGCGTTGCCGATCCTGTCACCTCCGACTCCGCCGAGAAATTGACCGAGAACTCCAAGTGCCATCAGAAGTGAAATGGCCAGTCCTGAGAGTTCTATCGACAGGCCTCTCGCTCGAGTAAGATATGCTGGAAGAAACAACTCCGTTCCTCTGAAGTAGAGTCCTATCATAATATTGCAGATGACAAGCGCCCAAAATCTTCGACGTTTCAGCACCGAATATCCATCATATTTGGTGTCAGGTTCACGTTCCTCTGGTGAGCGTACTCTTGCAAAGTAGAGTGATACCATCATCGAGAGAATACCAAGGGATATGAAAGAGAATCGCCACCCAGCGGCTAGAGCAAGAAATACTGCGAGAGACGGAACGAAAACTTGTCCAATGCTTCCACATACACCGTGGAATGCCATAGCTCGACCTATCTCTTCACGATATCTCTTGGATATCAGGCTGTTCGCAGTCGGATGGTAGAAGCTGGTCCATATTGACGATAGTATTAACATGACGAACAATCCGAGGAACCCTCCATTCAAGAAAAGGATTAGTGTTGAGGCACCAGCAAGGCCAAGGCTCAGGAAAACAACTCTACCTTCACCTATCTTGTCCGAAAGAGGTCCTCCGATAAGTGCACCAGCCCCAAACAGAAGATAGGAGAAAGTGACAGCAAGACCGATTTCTCCAAGAGATAGGCCTAGGTCGCTGACGATCAGAAGGAGCACAGGAGGCAAAGCAGTGAGAAAAGAATGGTCGAGAGCATGGGCAACCCCCAAGAAGAAGATAGTCGTTTTGTTCTGCAAAGCCAGCTCACATAGTCAGATCCTTTTGCGCGCACGCGAGCATTGCAGGCTAGATGCTAGTCTGTCTAGATAAGGCTCATGGGATTTCCGCTATCAGAGGCAGACTGCGAAACTGCTCATTCGCCGAGTGAGGATGCGCTCGGCGTATGCGCACGCTAAGCATATCTAGATATTGCCAACTAAGACCAGAAAACCTGTATGGAGATTGGTGACAAGAAGTGGTAAGGATAATCGTTGTCTATGACTCAAAATCTGGGAACACAGAGTCTATGGCTCAGGCGGTCGCAAAAGGATCAAGAGGTGTTCCGAAAGCGGAAGTGACCTTGAAGAAAGTTGACCAAACGTCGTTGAAGGATCTCTTGAACGCTGACGCCATCATAATTGGATCACCGACATACTACGGGTTGATGTCAGCCAAGATCAAGGATCTCCTGGACAGATCAGTTGAGATTCATGGCAGACTGGAAGGAAAGGTGGGAGCTGCCTTCACCAGCTCAGGTGGGACTGCCTCTGGCGCGGAAACAACACTTCTTTCGATAATTGAGGCGCTGCTCATACATGGTATGATCGTTCGAGGAAGGCATGACGGCAAACACTACGGTGCTGCTGCAGTTGGAAAGCCGAGTGAAAAAGATCTTACCATCTGTGAAGAATTGGGCAAGCGAACAGCAGAACTCGCTACATCCCTTCTCCGCAAGTAGAAGAGCGATACCCTGTGCGGACAAGCATCAGGAGATCAGTGATGTCTACTGATTCGCTTGTGAAATTCGCGCAGAGACTGATCCGGCAATCAAGCATTAGCGGCAAAGAAGACGCACTAGTGAAGACAGTAGTCGGCGAAATGCAAGATCTTGGCTTCGAGCAGGCTTGGATAGACAAGGTTGGCAACGCGGTCGGCTTAGTTGTTGGCGACAAGGCTGGCCCAACACTTCTGATGGACGGGCACTGTGACACTGTGGGCGTAGCTCCCGGTGTTGCATGGACACAAAATCCCCTAGGTGCAGAAATTGTAGGGAACTTCATGTATGGTCGAGGAGCGGCCGATATGAAAGGTGCCCTCGCAGCGATGATCTATGCTGCAGCCGGCATAGATCGAACTCGTCTGTCTGGGCGGGTGGTTGTGAGTGCGACTGTCATGGAAGAGAATCTTGAAGGAGCCGCTCTTCAAACCGTGATCGAAGCACTACAACCGAAGTTTGTCGTGATCGGCGAAGCGACGGATTTGAATCTGAATCGAGGTGGACGTGGTCGAGCAGAAATCCATCTGGAAACAATCGGTCAACCGGCCCACTCATCGACACCGGATCTAGGCCACAACGCCATCCATGACATGATCAAGGTGGTAAATGCAATTGAACATCTTCCAATGAAAACTGATCCTTTGCTGGGCCCGGCCACTAGGGCACTCACGGACATTATGTCCGACCCATATCCAGCCTACTCAGTGATTCCCAGCCGCTGTCGAGCGACATATGATAGACGGTTGCTTCTGGACGAAACTCCCCGGGAGGTCTTGGGCGCCATTACTTCATTGCCAGAACTGGTTCAGATCAACTTTCGAGCACAAATCGCTGAGGGAAAACATACTACGTACACTGGCGCGGTCCTTCAAGGAGCAAAGTTTCTACAGGCATGGGCCCTGCCAGAAGATCATCCATTCGTCAAGACTTGTGCACAAGGGTTGCGAAGGGCGGGGCTTCAACCAAAGATTGGTGCATATCGTTTCTGTACCAACGCAGCCTACAGTGCCGGAGTAGCGAAGATACCAACAGTCGGTTTTGGACCAGGCCGAGAAGAGGATGCTCACATCGTCGATGAGCGGCTTGAGTTGAGAGCATTGATTACTGCAGAACGAGGCTATCGCGGCATTATAGAAGCTGTACTCTGTGCGTAAGTGCGGGCTGACGATGGTGGTGGGGCTGCGGAGATTTGAACTCCGGATCACGTGGGCTCCTGAAGGCACGGGCCTTCCCAAGCCACGTAGCATATCCTAGTCGAGCCATCCCGACCATCTAGACCAGATTTGCCTGACGCTTTGTTGATCCAGACATCAACAAACTCGTCATCTAGCAGACAGCCCCATCGTCTTCTTGTGACTTGCTCAGCATATTTCTGGCTTTTGCTTAAGTTTTATGCTGTTCAGAGAATCCACATTGATCATTCCTTTGGGCGCATTGGCTGCGCGAGGCGAGGCGAGCCCATCAATTATGATCGCCGTACACCACAACAAGCGACTTAATGACGAGATTGATCTTCACCAACAGCATAGCAATCTACGTGTGTCTTCACTCGGGTCTCTTCTAATCACTAGACAAGAATCAGTCCTTCGGAATAGTGATGTAAGGCAATGAGCGCTTGAATACTCTCAATACGAACCAGTCTCGGGACCACATTAGAAACGTGCCCAGATAGCTTTGTACGCGGTAGCGTTTCGGTGACTCGTATACGGTGACGTTGTCAAGATAGACGGCTCTCTTCGCTTGTCTTCGCATGATCTCACAGTCTTCGCCGCTGTGCAGATTGGGATCATATCTGATGCCAATGTTGCGAAAAACTTGGAATTCTCCTCGCGCACATGGACGGCCTATGAGAAAGGCAAATCTGAACCGCAAGTTGAGCAGTTTGAGAAAGGCTCTGTCGCGTCCATTCTCCACCCAAGGGTAGGCTTTGACATTGCAGGCAGCTGCCACAATCTTGGGATCGCTGAATGCTTTTTCAAGCTTGGCTATTACGCCATCAGGAACCCAAGTGTCCGCATCCATGCTTACAACTATGTCTCCGGACGTACGAGACATGGCGGCATTCCGTGCTTCACTTATTTTCAGATGGCGCGGCAGATAGACCGTGGTGTCAGACAATTCTGCTAGAGCTCGAGTAACTTCCGGATCTTTGCTGCCCAAGTCAGCAACAATTATCTCGTCTCGATCTCGGCGTATTTCTCGTAACCGCTGCAATGTGCGGCTAATTGCCCGATCGTCCCTGCACCATACTGTAAAGGATATTCTCATCATCCACATCTCACAAACGTGTGAACACTGATTACCCGGAAGGGGACTTGCTGATTGTCTTCCTTGTGCGTATTCTCATTTCTCGCCCAACACGTTCAACTACGATGTTCTTCAGCCAATCAGTATTCTCTTCTGGGTGGTCTAGTCTGTAGTGTGCTCCTCTGCTTTCCGCCCTTTCAGACGCACATCTCGTCAAGATCTCAGAAACCGTTATCATAGCTTCGACTTCCAGTGCCTCCCCTGCCTCCCAATGGTTACTTGCATACGTTCGAGACAAGTCATTTCGTAGTTCACGAAGACATTCGAACGCATTCTCAATAGTCTCTCCAGTTCTGATGGCTCCCACATGTTTCACCATCATCTTCTGCAGCCGTCTACGGATTTCTCGAGGACGAGAGCCTGCAGAAGGAGACCTCCTCCTCAACTCTGACAGATACCCATCCAACTCTCTTACGCATGAATCAAGGGGCGCGAAGCGCGGAGAGGATTTGGCATATTCAGCTGCGGATCTTCCTGCTCTTGCACCGAACACTATTGTGTTTGTAAGCGCGTTTCCTCCAAGACGGTTTGCTCCATCTACCCCGCCAGTCACCTCTCCTGCAGCAAATAGGCCGGGAACATTGGTTGCCCCATTCTCATCGATCTCTATCCCACCCATGAAGTAGTGGACAAGAGGAGCTATGTGTAGACGCTGTTTGGTGAGGTCTAGCTTTGAGAGCCATTTCTGCTTAATCTCTTTGAATTCGCCTAGCATGCTCAGTGAGTACTGTGTTTCCTTGGGTTTCTTTAAGTCGAGAAGAACTGCGTCCTGATCGCCTCTCCCCTCGTGGATTTCGGTGCAGATGAGTTTGCTCAAGGTGTCTCGATGTTGAACGAAGTCACGGCCAGGGCTGTATCCCGCCTCTCTCAGGAATTCCTTGTCCTGACTGTTCACTAGCCTGCCCATCTCGACAACGCCTGGATTGAAGAGGAACATAGGAAGTCCCGGTTCGACCAGTCCGAATGGAAAGAATTGCACGAATTCCATGTCGATGAGTTCAGCCCCGGCCTCGTAGGCCATTGCATAGCCCTCGCCCGTGGTTCCGATAGGAGTGTCAGTTCGCGAATAGACCTGCCCGGCGCCTCCAGTGGTGAGGACAGTGGATTTCGCTTGAAATGCTACCACTTCGCCATTCATGCGGTTGAATCCAACCGCACCCACAACTCCATCACCATTCTTGCACAGCTTTGCAACGACCATGTCCTGCAATATGGATACTCCTGATGACCGGGCAAATCTGACGAGAGGAAAAGTCAAGCCCGTGCCGTTCATCAGAAAGGAGCCTCTAACACTAGCTGTGCCATCTCCTGTTTCAATACTAACACCAAACTCGCGAAGCTCCAACAATCTGGACGCAGCCTCACCGGCCATGACCTCAACCAGTCGTTGATTGCCTAGAAATCTACCCCCCCTCACAGTTCGCTCAAAGTGTTCTTCAGGAGTCATTTTTCCGAATGGAGCTTGAAACCCTCCACCTGCATACGCAGTGCAATTTCCAAGTCCAGCCGGGGTCTTAGTAACCAGAAGAACATCAGTCTTGGATCGACGAGCCTCGATCGCCGCACGAAGTCCTGCAGCACCTCCACCGATCACAAGAACATCGGTCGTCACTGTTTTCATTGCTGTGCACTTACCCGTTCTGACTATTGTATCTGGATGTACAGGTTTGCCAAATTAGAGGTTTCGTTTGCCCACTCAATGCCATCTCAAAGACTGTTAGCTCTGCTCAATAAGGCCTAGCAACTGAGCGGGTTACGAAACGATGGAAATCCCTAACTTCTGACACCATCCTTTAGGAGACAGTCGGATGGCGAGAAATGTGGGTTGTAGTCACAATCTTGAGTCAAGGATAAGTGCCGAGGTCGAACGTCGACGATCTGAACTGGTTGGGTTCACTCAAGACATGGTTCGAACGGAGAGCCTTAGTGGTCAGGAGAAGGAGCTTGCAGCACTCATCTCGGAGAGAATGAAGGGTCTTGGATACGACTATGTAGAGATCGATGAAACAGGGAACGTGGTCGGGGTTGTTGGAGGAAAGCCGGAAAAGGACTCGTTGATGTTCAATGGGCACATGGATCATGTTCCGCCAGGGGACATGCCAGATCCCTATTCTGGGGAGATCAAAGACGGCTCGGTCTTCGGAGTGCCCGGCCAAGTCATAGTGGGTAGAGCTGCAAGTGACATGAAGGGGGCGCTGGCTGCCATGATAGTGGCTGGTTCGGTGCTTCGAGACCTTGGCTTGAAGCTAGAGAGAAGACTGATTGTTGCCGGGGTTGTCCTGGAGGAGACCAATGGTCTTGGAAGCAGGTATCTTGCGGAAAGAGGCCCTAGACCAGGAGGAGTCGTCATTGGTGAAAGCACGGATCTAGACGTGGCGCTGGGTCATCGGGGATCTATAGGAGTTGCGATCACGACGGAGGGCTTGAGTTGTCACGCCAGCGCTCCTGAACGCGGTATCAACGCTCTCTACAAGATGGTTTCTATTTTGGAAGGGGTAAGAAGGAAAGCTGGAGATCTTCCGTCTCATCCTGCTCTTGGAAAGTCTTCAATGGTCGCAACAACGATTTCAGCATCGCCCAACATCAAGAATGTTCTGCCGAACCTTTGCACCGTGGGACTGGATGTTAGAAATACACCTAATTTTGTATCTGAAGACGTTCTAAGAACACTCCACACAATAGTGAAAGAAGCTCAGGCCAAGGACACTGAGTTGAAGGCAACGGTAGAACTTCAAAGAAGAAAGCTTAGGTGCTACACAGGCTATGAAAGAGAGGTTGAAGCATCCACACCTCCGTTCTTCACGAACAAGAAGACCGCTCTCGCTCAAATGACGAAAGACGTCATAGACCGTGTGCTACGAAGAAAGGCAGGCTTCAAAGTCTGGACCTTTGCTACAGACGGCTGCTACTTCGCTGACCAAGGGATTCCTACTGTTGGATTTGGACCTGGAGAAGAGAGATTTGCCCACAGCCGCACTGACAACATCAAGATAGACGACTTGATCGCCTCAGCAAAGGTGTACGCAGCTCTTGCCGCTGACTTCTGTCAATACGCCAACGACCGACATGAGAACTCCCAGCATTAGTGGACTTGTCTCGGAAAACCTGGAAGGGTGTAATACAGCCCCCTAGGTTTTTCGATTCCTCCTCAGAGTTCCTGCAATAGTTTTGTGTCAAATCCGCCTTCTAGTTCTCGAATGGGAAATTTCGTGCGTTGGGAGAGCATACTCTTTTATTGATTCCTCAAGGACTCAAGCTAAAGAGATGCGATCATGACTGGTTTAATCATACGAAATGGGCATATTGTCGACGGTGCTGGAAATCCTTGGTTCAAAGCAGATCTGGAGATCAAACATGAGACGATCTCGCGCATAGGTAAAGTCTCTGCTTCGAAAGGAAAATCGATAGACGCATCAGGCCTTTTCGTGGCTCCTGGCTTCATAGACATTCATTCTCATTCTGAGCTGCAGTTACTTGTTAATCCAAGGGCCGAGAGCAAGGTCAGACAGGGTATAACAACGGAGGTATTTCCTAACTGTGGGTCAGGGCCTGCACCATTGAAAGGCGCAGCAGTTGAGATGATCAAAGACGATGCAAAGCAGTTGGGGTTGAAGCTTGACTGGAAGACAATGGGGCAGTATATGAAGAAGCTTGAACGACAGGGAATCTCTCTGAACGTTGCTCTCTTGATTCCTCATGGAACCCTGAGGGCCTGCATTATGGGATTTGACAATAGGAAACCCACCGAGAAGGAGATGAGCGAAATGAAGAAGCTTGTGGAACAGTGCATGGTTGAAGGTGCCTTCGGAATGTGCACGGGATTGAGGTATGTTCCCGGTTCGTATGCTGACACTGGCGAAGTCGTGGATCTACTGACAGTGGTGGGTAGGTACGGAGGTTTCTATGCGTCCCATGTCAGGGATGAAGGGGACAGAGGAACTTATCCAGCCGCAATTGCGGAAGCCGTGGAGATCGGAGAGAAGGCTGGAGTTCCTGTTCAAATATCTCACCTTAAGGCACTTGGAAGAAGAGCTTGGGGGAAGGTGAAAGATGCTCTCAAGATCATTGAAGATGCACGAACGAGAGGCGTTGACGTAACATGCGATATGTACCCTTACACGGCGAGTGGAACAGGGTTCATGGCTTGGATTCCAAAATGGTCCCATGAAGGTGGATTCGACAAGTTCCTGGAACGCATCAAGGATTCTCAACAAAGAAGAAGAATCATCGAGGAAACACAAGCCGTCCTTCACGATCGTGGAGGTCCTGAGAGAGCGGTACTAACACGGTTCTTTCCCAACCCAAGATATGAAGGAAAGACGTTACAGGAGATCTCAACGCTGAGATCCAAAGACCCCGTTGAAGCAATGCTAGATCTCATAGTTGAGGCAAGAGGAGAGACTCCAGTCGTCAACTTCAACATGTTGGACGAAGATGTGGACTCAGTCATGAGGCATCCAGCAGTAATGTTTGGAACCGACGGGTACTCGCTCGCACCATACGGCATTCTGGGAAAAGGAAAACCTCATCCTAGGAGCTATGGGACCTATCCTCGCGTGCTTGGGAGATATGTCAGAGAAAGCAGACTGTTGACAATTGAGAACGCAATTAGGAAGATGACTTCTCTGCCAGCGCAGAAACTAGGACTTCAAGATCGTGGACTCATCAAAGAGGGAATGTACGCTGACATAGTTGTCTTCGATCCTGAAAAAGTCACAGACAAAGCGACCTTCGCTGATCCACACCAATACGCCGAAGGGATACAATACGTCATAGTGAATGGAAAGACAGTTGTTGAGAAGGGAAAGCACACTGGTTCTCTCTCTGGAAGAGTCCTGAGAAAAACGGCAATGAGAACCAAAGCAGCCAGGTGAACTTGGCTACTCTGCAAGAACGCATGATGATTGAGGCCCCTAGTCATATGTGACATATGGTGCTGAGTCATCTTCATGAAAGAATCTGTGAAGGCAGTGATATTTGATCTGGATCATACGCTCGCAAGATCTGGCATCGATTTCCCTGAAATGAAAATCAAGATAGTCGACTATCTCGAAAAGAGACTCCCGTCCCTGGAAGGATTCGACGGAAATAGACCAACTTACGAAATGACTCAAGCCGTCGTTGAAAATCTGCAGAGTCGTAGGCTCTCCAATATCATTCCCGAAGTGACAGAAGACATCAACAGAATAATGAACGCCACTGAGATGAAGTATGTGTCAAAAGCTACGTTGATCGAAGGTGCTGTGGAGACTCTGAAGCGATTGAGAAGCGTTGGTATGAAGATTGGAATTCTCACAAGGGCCTGCCGACAATACACCGAGAAGGTGTTGGCAGCTACTGGATTGTTAGAGTTCGTTGATGAGGTGGCTACGAGAGATGACTCGGCCAATCCAAAACCAGATCCCTCACAGATCTACTGGCTTATCGAACGAATGAAAGTCAGCTCGCACGAAGTTGTCATGGTTGGCGATCATCCGGTCGACGCACTGTGTGCGCGAAATGCTGGAATAGCATTTGTTGGTGTCCTAACTGGATCATGGAGAGAGGAGCAGACGAAGCAACTCGGATCAACGGTGATACGTAGCGTGAAGGAATTGCCGGATCTGCTAGGAATTCGAGGGCAGCGTGAGAGAAGCCTTTGAGTTGCTTTGGTCAGAGGAATCTTTGGAAAGGAAGAGAATTTGGCAAGAATCAGGACATGGCCGAGTCGATTGGGTAAGCTTGAAAAGACTCGTCTTACGAGGATTCTGGCCGAGCAAACACAACCGATTCCGATCGTGATCAGTGGAGGATCTTCTTGCACGAATTCTCCATGGCAGAAAGAATCGTGAGAACCGTCCTTGACGTAGCGAATTCGCGTAAAGCGTCACGAGTGGTGCAGATCAACCTCGATATCGGTGAGCTTACGTTTCTAGGACATGAGCAACTAAAGTTCGGCATAGAGGTCCTGACGAAAGGAACAATATCGGAGAACGTCAAGGTACTCATCTCGAAAAAGAAAGCCAAAGTCAAATGCCCAAAATGCGGTTACGATGGTCATGTGAAGTATCTGGGAAAGGAAATTCATTCCATGGTACCTATTCCGATCCTTTCATGCCCGAAGTGTGGATCATCGGAAGCAGCTGTTGTTGAGGGAAATCAATGCACGGTTAGAAGCATCAAGGTTCAGGCAGCGGCCGATTGAAATAGTCAGACTTCCAACTCGAGTGCTTTGATGAAATCGTCGACCCCTTGTCCGTTCTTTGCACTGGCTTTGATGACCTTGATCTTTGAATTCACCTTCAACGCATCTTTAGCAAGCATGTCAGGATCGACCTCCATGGCAGCTGCTAAATCAATCTTGTTTATCACAATGACGTCTGCTGTCTGAAAGATCAAAGGATGCTTTACCACCATGTAGGGACCCTCCGTAACGCTAACGACGACCACGCGTCTTTGTGCACCAATTGGGAAGTCTCCGGGACAAATGAGGTTTCCAACATTTTCGATGAACAAAACATCCAAATCGTCGAGCGCTAGTCTACTTAGAGCCTTATCCACAAGGTTCGCGTCCAAATGACACTCCCTGCCAGTATTTATCTGAATTGTTGGAACACCGTGTTTCTCTACTCTGTCGGCATCGATAGTCGTAGCCACATCGCCCGCAATCATCGCAATTCGATATCTGTGCTTCATTTTCTCCACTGCGGATTCGATTAGAGAGGTTTTGCCGGAACCAACAGAGCCCATGACATCGATTGCTAAGACCTTGCTCTTCTCCAGTCTTCTGCGAACCTTTTCAGCAATCTCTCTATTGGCACGAAGAAAATCCTCCTCGAGTTCAATGTCAAAGACCTCTCCTTCGGCTGGTTTGACAACCATCTCGCTCGACACAGTCACCGCCTCAATCCTTTGACCACTGTGACAAATCAAGCTCTTTCATATAACTCTCCTTATACGACGAGGGGCTGATTTGCACAAGATAGAAATATAGCGCACGCGTGCGGCCATCATAATTCAAACTGTCAGGACAGTAGTTGTGTGTACGGGCGCCAAACATAGTAAAATAGGGGGTTGAAAAGTGGGCTATCACATAGCTGTGCCTAGGCTAGTTTCTCCACTCTGATATCTATTGTCGACACGTTTCTAATGTCGTCGCCTTCGCCAACAACCTCAGTCCCTATGGATATGTTCTTGATGTTCAATTTTCCCGCATAGAATCTCCTAGACACTACTTCAACAACATCCACTGCCCTGCTTATTGCTTGTCCTCTGGCCATTACACTGAGTTCCTTCGCACCAGTTTGGAAGTGCATCATCATTGCCGTTACGTAGGCCATCAATGGCTTCTTTCCAACGAAGATTGTGTCTGGGGGGATGGGTTCGCGAGGCTTTGTTGGTCTTTGCTCTTCCGCTAAAGGCATCGTAGTTTCGCTCATTCGTAGTTCACCTCCGTAGTCCAAAGCGTGCAGCGCTTTGCCAAGCTCCTTATGTAGATTCACCATCCATAAACCTTGCCCTTGTCTGATTGTCGCTGAGAGCCGATTCAGTGCTATCATCACAGCTAGCGCGCGCGATAGTGAGACTCCAAGAGGTATAACGAACATAAAACAAGGCGACGTAATGATTGTGGCTAGGGAAGCAGGCCTAGTGAACGTGAAAGAGGTCCGCCTTTTCGAAACTCATACCGCGCTCAAACTGGTTATTCCGCTAGCTCTTCGTCATGAGGATTAGAACTGTGTCAGCGCATCACTTGAAAACGCTAGTAGTGGGCCGGGTATTGTTGTTAAGGTTAGGCTCAAGGAATTGGAATCTACCGAGTCCCGATGCTGTATGACATGGCCGACTACATTGCAGCCAGCTTATTTGCCAACCTCGCTAGTCCGTGCTGGGAATCTATCAGTGAATCCGGACCGAACAACTCTAAGCAGACCTCAAGTTGTTCGACTTATCTTCTTTCTCGACTATTCGTAGTGTGGTGAACTTGCTAACTGCGACTTGGAGTTCTCCTCGGAACCTCTTTAGTTGCGCGTTTTCAATATGTAATGTGTCGCCAACCGAAACCATGCCTATTTGGCCGTTCCAAAGAGGCAGCTTGATTGTTCCACTCCGATCGATAATTGTTGCTGTGGAAAGTAGAAGTTCCTTGTCTCACTTCGAGAGAATGATTCTAGGCGGTGATTTCTCAGTGACTTTCGCTTCAAGGTTGAACCGTTGAGTTCCAAAGTTCAGTTCTTGATCACCAAATCCTCAGGTTCGGATCTGGCCTTGCTTACAGAGTAGTCTTCAAATCGGATATTGCGGAAGTCTGTCTTTCCCAGATATTCGAGCAACTTTGATGTGAGCCTTATTTGTGTCAAGATGTGAGTGTCCTGCGTTATTAGGAAGATTCCGTTGTCTCCTATTATCTGACGTCGTTTGATCGAAATGTCATCAAAGGAGGATTCTCCTCGGATCCAAGCATAGTGAATGCGTTCAAGAAGCTTATGCGTGTCAAGTTCATACTTCTTCGAGATTCTCACCAAATAGGCGAACGTAATCATGTCCGAGATAGAATGCCATGGTGCACTTGGCCTACCTCGAGTTCCACGTAGAAGGTCAGCCGTCAACGTTCTCAACGAAATCGCCACAGGTATGGCGTTATCCTCCTCTTTAACCTACGTCGTTGTTAAGGAAGAAAAGGACTTCCGGACTATCGCTAAGACGTGAATCTTCCGTCACCAGAATCTAGACGAGCCTGAAACTTTCCTCGTCTTGTGCCGGAACCGCGATAGCTTATCTCAGAAAGCGCGTAAATGCTGTTATCTCGCGCGCCTAGACAATAGGAGCCCAAAGGATGATGAATACAAAGCAAGGTAGCTCACGAGAACGAGAGCCAAGAGGCGTTTCTGTCGAATGATTGCCCGCATAATCGTCTTCTTGCTGCAACTGACCGAGATCGCAAAAGTCTGAGGAAAAGACCGAACTCTAAGCGCGTTGCGGGCGCACGCTAAGGAAGAAACCAGGCATTGATCTGATGGCAGAGACAGAATATTCTCTCTAGAACCTTATGAAAGCACCTTTATAGTATGGCGACGCTTTACAGGCGTATTTCTCCGGGGAGTCGTGAAGGAATGGCAGACCCGATCATAAATATACAGAACGTCGTTGCTACGGCAAGTCTCGGACAAAGCTTTGACCTTCTCTCTATTGTTCGAATGATCCCAGGGGTTGAGTATCGACCGGAACGATTTCCAGGCCTTGTTTACAGGTTGAAGAAACCCAAGACAGCCACTCTCATCTTCAGCTCTGGAAAGATGGTTTGCACCGGAGCGAAGTCTGAACGACAATCTAGGAAAGCAGTGATGAAGGTTTTGGAAGACCTCAAGAAAAGCGGTATCGTCATTACCGGGAAACCTGACATCAAGATACAGAACATAGTCGCGTCGGCAGGACTCGGTGGAACCATTGATCTGGAGAAAACAACGTACTCGCTGGAGAGAACCATGTATGAGCCTGAACAGTTTCCAGGCCTGATATACCGAATGAATGATCCGAAAGTCGTGATTCTTCTGTTCACAAGCGGAAATCTCGTAATCACAGGAGCAAAGAGGGAAGAAGAGGTCCACCTCGCCGTAACCGTACTAAAGAAAAGACTTGAGGAGAAAGAACTCATTCGTTACAAGAAAGAGTAACGGTGATCGCGTATCTCAAATCTATCTGACTTCTGTTCTAACATCCACGTGGAACCCAGAAACCCCATCTTGTCTATATCCCCGACAGATGGTGTGCGCTACACAACAAAACTCCCGCCATGATCTCTCCTGCCTGACCCTCTCCCCGCGAGAAACAGCGACGGACTCGACAAAGCTTATAATATCTCGGACTGAAGCAGAGAGACTGGTTAGCAATGCACAAAAGAAATACTCGCAAACACAAAAGAAAAAGCCGCCAAAGAAGGAGGAAAAAAGCGCGCGCTATGATTCTGTGAGAATTAGACCAGAGAAAGAGAAGTTTGCGGAATTGCTCCCCACTGAGCGTCGTAGGAGAAGGAATAGTTGTGCGCGCGCGTTAGGGCGTTGCAATAATAGGTTTCGTTGACATAGTCTTGTCCGCCAGCACCCGAAACGCTATCCAGCGCCCCCAGGCCAGATAGACATACGCAAGTGATTATTGCAACAGCCTCGCGTGCACAAAAGAAGGCATGAGGAACCCTAGCGTCTAGAAAGTCTATGTGTGCAGCCTGTTGTCGGGGTTCTGCAGAATCGCATAGTTATGCGAATCAATCTCCTTTCTTCTTTCTCGCAATCATATCTCTGTTCTTCCCGAATATCCAGTATCGGTAGTCACCATACTCCAGTTGTCCGCCAGCATTTTGGATCTTCGTAAAGAGCTGCATAGCGTCCAGCATGTTCACCCATTCGCCTGTTCCTTGTTTCCAAGGCTTCCAGTCGACAGCCTCAGCATCAAGTTCGGCTTTCGGCCTTGATGTAACCTCGACTTGGATTTGTTTTTCAGTCTCCGCCGCTTCGTGATCGAGCGGTTGCTTCTGGATCGGAGTTAACGTGACCCGCAGCTTGTTGCCGCATTTTGGGCGCGTAACGATCGCTTCACTCACCACTAATCTCCCATAGCAGATATAGTATCATTGACACAAAGGTTTTTGATTCAATCTCCCTATATGGGGTGTCGGTGGCTGTTTTCGAGTCTAATCTTGCCGATTTCCTGAAGTCCGGTAAGGATTGGGAGAGAAAGCCGCGCGCGCTAGCATACGCGCCTTTTGGAGCAGACGGAGAGACCCTGTTCCTTCTCATAGCGAGGAGTTTCAACAGAGCAAATGAGCATGAGTACAGCACAAACAACAGCAGCATTCACTACGATATCTGAGAGAACCAATATCGTAGTTACTTCTTCTCCCTCGCCGAGAGAATGGATCAGCTCTGATGAGCGCCATCTCACACGGTTGGCGTTTTCGAGGGCTCGGTAGTCGTAGACGGTTTTGAAGTCGCTTCCGTCGGACATGCGGGTGTTGGTGTTGACGGTGGGGCTTCGGTCGGTTTAGATGCTGGCCGCGGGGCCTTCTTTCGCTTCATCGTTTTCTTGCTGGCTTCTTCTTCGTCTTCTTGGGCAATATTTCGCCTCGCTACAGATTATCGTAGATTGCAGATAAGGTTTTGATCTTTTGGTGTGTGGCGCAGTGACTAGAACGGCTGTAGCAGAACTGTTTTGTTCACAGGTTGTTGATTGCTCCAAGGACCGAAGGTGGGACTTCATGCAAACCTGTTTCCAACCGGGTTTATTATGTTCGCAGCGCGCTCTTAACAACCTAGAGATGCCGACCGTCTGACAGTTCTTCACATGCATGTTTAGGAGTTGCAGAATCCTGGCAAAGAAGAAAGCAGTCACAACCATTCAGAACGTAGTAGCCACAGCAACTCTCGAACAAAACATAGACCTAGGCTCTATCGTCCGAGTATTCCCAGGAGTAGAATATCGACCCGAATCGTTTCCAGGACTAGTCTTCAGGTTAAGGAAGCCGAAGACGGCGACGCTCATCTTCAGGTCCGGAAAAATGGTCTGTACAGGAGCCAAGTCTGAACGACAATCGAGGAAAGCTGTGATGAAGGTTGTGGATGAACTCAAGAGAAATGGAATCGTCATCGCAGGAAACCCGGAAATTCGGATACAGAACATCGTAGCCTCAGTCGTGCTTGGCGGCTTCATAGACCTAGAGAAGACCATATACTCACTGGAGAGAACCATGTATGAGCCTGAACAGTTTCCAGGCCTGATATACCGCATGAACGATCCGAAAGTTGTTATTCTCATCTTCTCTAGCGGAAACCTCGTCTGCACAGGCGCGAAGATGGAAGAAGAAGTTCACCGCGCCGTAACCAAACTTCAGGAGACTCTCGAGAAAAAAGAGCTCATTCGATACGAGTAAGGTTCAAGTTATCGAACATGTTCTTCACATAGGATTCTCTGGCAGGATCACGTTTTTCATATCGTACGCCATATCATAGATGCTCGGTTGCGGCGCGCGTAGACGCCGTCACAATCCTTTTAGCTTTCATGGAGGGGGGTCTGGGGAGAACGGGAATTCAAGAGATGCCTCAAGCATTCGTGTTGGTAAACGTTGAAGTCGGCTCGGAAAATGAAGCTCTGAAGCAACTTAGAACAATAGAACAGGTTAAGGAAGCCTGTATGGTCTATGGAGTTTACGACATCGTAGCCAAGGTTGAAGCGGAGACAATGGACAAACTCAAGGCGATCATATCTTCGAAGGTGCGTAGGCTCAACAAGGTCAGATCAACGCTGACCATGATAGTCATCGAATGAGTGCACGCGCTTGAGAGAATCCTGGCAGTGTGGTGGAGTTCTTGCTGACAATGCCACGTGACTCGACCTCCGATGAGCCGAATCCATCTCGGAACATCTGGTTTCTCAAGACAGACAACATGATCCCAAACCTGACTTGGTGCTGGTGGTGGTGGCTATTCTTTGTCAAGGATCCAGACAGGCCTGGCCGGACCAAACAACTGATGATCCTGTGGTCCACAAAGTACACCAAGGATATCATGATCATGGACAAGAAATGGTCTGTGAGGCAGCTGCCCAACTGGGATGGCACGGTACTGAAGTTCAATGGAGTGACCGCAGCCTGGTGGTACGACAATCAAAAGATGTACCATCCATTGCTGCTGGAAGAGATGGACTTCGAGGTGCGGAATGATGGTGACAGCGGGGAACTTCGACCTATCAAGGATGGCACGGACTACCGGTTCTATGGAAGCCCCGAGAAATACGTGGTGAACATCCAAGATCCCAACAACGATTTCCTTTTCGAGATGACCCCATGGAATGATCACATGCAGAAGCACAGATTCCGCGAGAAGAATTACACAAAGAAATATGGCCACAACATCCTGCAAATGTACGGCATGAAGATGAGAGGTCACATCGATGGGATCGAGGTGGAGGGCTCGGCTTGCCATCAGAGGGTTACCGTGAATGCACCAGGAGCACCCTGGTACTGGGGACTAGTGCACTGGGACAATGGGAGCTATGTTGTCTTCTCCAATCCGTTTGTAGGCCCTCAGATGTTCAGGAAAACGGAAAAGCCCACGTCACTACTGGATTGGGGCGATATTCGGCTCTACAGGTCCATCCGTTTCTATCATCAAGAAACAAATACCGAGTATGAATTCAGGACCAGCGCCATTCGAATCAGACACACTGTGGAGAATGGGCTGCCAATATTCGATGTGACCGGCACGGACAAGGAAAAGGAGGTTCATTTGCGGCTGAAGGCTTATGCTAGAGCTTACTGGAGGTTTCAGCAGCCCAGGCGATGGGGCATCAAGTCGATTCTTCACTATAACGAGTATCCAGCAGAGGTTGTAGACTTCTACTTTGCGACAAGGGATGGATCGTTGAAGGTGAAAAAGGATGATCTTGGAGAGAGCGCAAGCAACTTCGAGCACACATGGGGAAAACTCATATGATTCTTGAGATTTTCTTGGAGTCAGAATCTGAAGGAAGCGCGCGCTTTAGCGTGCGCTCGTCTCTTCCTCAACACAGGAAGTTGTCTATGAAAGTGTGCCAATATTGTAATTGCGGCTTCAGCTCTTCTGAAAACTTCTAGGCTTGTTCGAACGTTGCTCTCACCTTGACGCTCAAAGTTTAAAGAGCAAGGCAAACCAACATGACTTGATCCTGTTGAAACGCTTACCAAAAGAGATGTTGCACTCTGGACGAGGGAGACCCCACGGCCAACGGCAACCCATCATCGAGCTGACTAATCGCTGGTATTTGATTTGGATTTCCAAACAGCATGGACTTGAAACGCGCGAATTCCTTGCATGTTTTCTAGATGCATGGATACATGAGAAATCATCGTGCGAGGGCATATCGATCCAATGCCGCCAGAAGACAAAGAATAATGGTGTCTTTCTCGTAACGCAAGATCAAAAGGTAATCGCGCAACTAAGTCTGAGTGAGACAGCGTTGAAACGTCTGCCAGACGTTGATCTCGCAAGTTTTCCATGGAACGAACCCACCTTAGTTAAGAAAATTGAGAATTTGAGAGCCGTCGACATGCGAATCAGAGATGTAGATGTGAGAGTCAAATGGGTCAATCTGAAGGCAAGGGTCGTTGAGAAATCGCCCACAAGGAAAGTCTACTCAAGGCTCGGTATTCCTCATGTCCTATCGACCGCAACAATTTCTGACAATACGGGTTCTATCAAGTTGCCACTTTGGAACACTCAAATAGACACGGTCTCCGTTGGAGATACAGTTCGGATAGAGAATGGACGAGTAAGAACGTTCAGAGGAGAGCTGCAAGTGAGCGTTGAGAAAAACGGCAAACTTAACGTCATCGAGAACCAATCAAGCACTCGACGATCGTCTTACTTTCGCCAGTAAGTACATTCTCAGAGTCTGTATTCCCAATATTCAGAATTAGTCTAGGGCTTCGATGGTAGAGAACTCCATGCCATCGCAAATGAATCGCGTAAGCCGGCAAGGCAGGAGGGAAGATCGAGTATCGTGCGCGCAAAGCAATTAAATAGCTCAGCCAAATACCAAACGCAAGCCCCGATAGCTGAGCCTGGCCACAGCGACGGACGACACTAGTCGGTCGAACCTTGTAGGCTAAGAGCAAAGACAGCCGTAGTTCGCGGGTTCGAATCCCGCTCGGGGCTCCAAAGACCATTTCGAGTTCTGTGGTCTAGCGCGCGCCGTGAGGGAGTTCCGAGCGCCACAAGCGTAATGAGCCTCTTTCTACTTCGACCAAGGTCGATGGAGGGAGATCCATGCGCTGGGTCACTAGACATCAACCTCACTTTGATAGATGCGCTTCTGCTTGGCTGATCAAGAGATTCATCGATCATGATGCGACCTTCGAATTCATCAATCGTGAGGATCCAATTCCTTCCGGGACAATACCATTTGTACTGCCAGGAGCTGAGATCAACCCTATAGAAGGAGCCAGGACTACCTTCGACGTGCTAGTTGCCAAATATGACATTAAGGATCAGATAGTGGCCTCCATTCAAAGCATGATTCGCGACTTCGAAGTGGAAGCGCACGAAGACTTGAAGAAGCTTCGGTTGCGCGAAACCGCTGGAGTGTTCAAGATTGTCAGAGGGCTGGCGCGCACCTCAAAGACAGATGATGAGATCATGTCCAAGGCCCTGATAGTCTTCGATTCCCTGTACTCACAGTTGGCTGCCGAAAAGGCCGAAAGAAAAAACACATGATGACTAGTCCCTGCACGAGCTGGAGCCCCACAGCCTAGCTCCTATCTGAATCTCTTGCTCGGAGATCGCAATGATCAGTTGGATTCAGTATCCATAGAGCTTTGAGTATTTGGCCTCAAGGTAACCAATGTAATCCTTGGCATTGATCCTCTCGCCAGTGATTCTCTTCAGAAGGTCTGCCGGATCATACAGATTCCCGTCGGAATACACGTTCTTGGCTAACCACTGCTTAACGGTGGCAAAGTCGCCTTTTGCGAGACATTTCCTCCAGTTTGGGATATCTTTCTCCATTGCGGCCAATATCTGCCCGCTGTATATGTTGCCCAACGCGTAAGATGGGAAATAGCCGAATAGCCCGCTTGCCCAGTGAGTGTCCTGCATCAGACCTTCCGAGTCGTCTTCGATTTTCACTCCAAGATAGTCCTTGTACTTCTGGTTCCACACCTCTGGAAGGTCTCGAACAGTGAGCTTACCTGAGAATAGATCCCGCTCCATCTCAAATCTGATGATTATGTGAAGGCCGTAGGTGACTTCGTCGGCACGGATGCGTATCTTGGATGGTTTGACTTGGTTGATTGCGTGAACAAAATCACTCACGCGAACCTTGGAGAAGAGCCTGCCAGTGATCTTTCTCAGCTTCGGGAAGTAGTATGCCCAAAACTCTGGAGATCGACCGACTATGTTTTCAACGAATCTTGACTGGGATTCGTGAAAGCCATGCGAACATCCTGATCCCACAGGCAGATACATCCATTCGTGTCTCAGATTCTGCTCGTATATGGCGTGACCTGCTTCATGCAGTACTGAGAATAGCGAAGCTGCGACGTTGTCTTCGTGATAGTGTGTTGTGATCCGTACGTCGTCAAAGTATCCAGTGGTGAACGGGTGCTCTGTTTCGTCGATTCTGCCTCCTGCGTTCTTAGATTCCACGTCGTATCCTACGAACCGGGCCAACGAGGAAGATATCTCACGCTGAATGTTGATTGGAACTCTCTGTTTGAGGATGGAAGATTTAGGTTGCTTTCTCGACGCCAGACATTTGTCCATTACCGAGACGAGCCCTGTCCTCAGTCCGTCGAAGATTTTAGCAATTGACTCGGAACTCATCTTAGGTTCGAAGATGTCGACAAGAGCATCGTAGGGCGTCGCCGTTTTCTTGACCTTCATCAAGATTTCGGCGGCCTCTCTTCTCAAATCGAAGACTTTCTCGAGCTCAGGTCTGAACATTGAGAAATCCTTAGCTTGTTTCGCCTTCTTCCACGTGTCTATAGCAATCGCCTGCTGTCTTGCAGTTTCCACAACAAGTTTCTCTGGGAGACTCGTCTGTTCATCGTAGTTCTTTCTGATCAAGTAGACGTTTCGTTTCTGCAGCTCGTTCATCGTTTCGTAGTCGGGATGCTTTTCGACTCTTTCCAGTGAACCCCCTATCTCCGGATCTGTGACCATTCTGTGCTCAACTTGGCTGAGCAGAGCGAGCTGTTGACTTCTCAAGGTGATTCCTTTGGGAGGCATCTTAGTTTCCATGTCCCAACTGACAATTGACTCAGTCGATTGAAGAATCAACGCTTGCTTTCCTTTCTCGAGAAGCTTATCATAGTCCGAAATCAAGGAACTAGCAGTTCCCATTCTGATGAACACCGCAAGACTCTAGCCTCTTCATAGCATTTATCGCTTGCTCTAGAAAGGGACCGTCAGGCCCCAAAAAATGCCGGAAGCGAATACTGAGACTCACGCGTCGCACTCGTATTCCCACTTCCCACATTCGGAGACAGTGAATGATGACTCTTTCCAGACAAGTGGAACAAGACAGGGAGGAATGAGCACTTCTCCGAAGCCAGATTTGTCAAGCAGCATTCTGCTGCTGGGGCATTCTTCCGCTTCTATATCTCTCGGCCGCCCTTTCCAGCGCATCCACGACCGGCAACCTTTCCCCTGCCAAAAGCGAGAGCATTGCTCCTCCTGCCGTGCTAAGATGCGAGACCTTCTCTTCTATTCCCATCATGGAAGCCAGTCCTGTGAGATGACCGCCTCCGATGACAGTGTAACCGTCGCAGTCACTGATCGCTTCAAGAACGTTTCTAGTTCCATAGTCGAACCCGCTTTTTTCGAATATTCCCAAAGGACCGCTTGCAACCACAGTCTTCGCTTTTCCTATTTCTTCAAGAAAGCGGTCAGTTGTTTTCCGGCCGATGTCCATGATGATTTCACCAGTAGGAAGCTCCTCTGTCATGATCTCCTGTCTCTTCTCATTCTTGAGAATCGCCAAGTCACTTGGCACCTCTACTTGATCTGGGAAATCTCTCAGCACATTCTTCGCCTTCTCCACGTATTCCTCCAGGCCCTTCATCTCTTGCTCGTTCTTCTGACCTAGCTTCAGTCCTTTAGCCATCAGAAACGTTTTCGCCGGTATTCCTCCAAGCAGCACCTTGTCTGCCTTACCGTTCTTGAACACGTGTTCAATGACTGGAAGCTTATCCTCCACCTTCGCTCCTCCCAGTACAAATACCGACGGTCTTTCTGTCTTCACCAACACCCTGTTCAAGGCACTCAGCTCCCGTTCCATGAGTCTTCCCGCGACGGTAGGCAGAACCTCTGCGAACCCTATGAGTGAAGGTTGAGATCTGTGTGCTGTTCCGAATGCATCGTTCACAAAGAGGTCGAAGAGGGGGGCGAGACGTTTCACCATGTGTGTCTTCGCGGCCATTTCTGGGGTGCAATCCATGTTCTCCTCAGCGCAGAACCTGAGGTTGTCAAGGACGAGGATCTCACCGCTCTGAACCTGTTTGATCGCTTGTCTGGCGTGCGGGCCAAAAACGTCATCTGAATACTTCACTTTCTGTGAGCAGTATCTCTGAAGTCTACGTGCGTGTGGTTCAAGAGAAGTGAAATCTATCCTTCCAGGTCTGCTTTGATGTGAACCAATCACCACTTTGGACGAACGTAGGTCTGCGAGTGTCGGCCCGATCGCCCTGATTCGCGTATCATCCAATATCTGCAATGTGGATGGATCGAGTGGAATGTTGATATCGACCCGTACGAAGATGGTCTTGTTTTCAAGGTCGAAGTCATCCATCGAGAGGAATCTTATTCCGCACGTCAATTTCCTCGATCCTTGGCCGTCCTTCAAGGATTCACCTGATAAAACACTTTCCAAAAGGCGGGTACATGGTACCCGAGAGTATGGCTCTCCACTTCTCTCCTGAGCGCTCCAACTTGGTGCTACCCTCAGACAGACTCTAGCTTCTTTGCGCATGTCTTGATTTCTGAGTTGTTTCCTGTAGAGGCTTGCCCAATGTCGTGGCAGAACAGGTTCTCTATGAGTCAAGGTGACTGGGATGCCGGGAGAGGGGTTCGAACCCTCGACTTCTGGGCCCAATCGCTCTCCAGATTATGAGTATCACCACAGACAGTCTGGCGCTCAACCAGCTGAGCCATCCCGGCATTCATCGCTCGCTTAGGATGGCGCATCAAGCGATTAAGTCTTCCCATACAGCTAAAACTCGGCCTATGTCCGAGTATCGCCACGCGTGCCTCGTACTAATCTGGTTTCGACTTTCTTCATTGGTCGTGTGAAGAGAGGCTTCGTTGAAGGATCTGCACCGAACCATCTCTTTTCCCGACATAGACTGCGTGGGCCATGTCTAGGAACAATCCTGTTTCGACTATCCCGGGTATGGATCTTAGTTGCAGCTCGAGGCCATGTGGATCGTCTATCGGTCCATAGTCCGAGTCCACAATGAAGTTTCCGTTGTCTGTAACTATCGGTCCGACTTTCCCCTTTCCTTCTCTGAGCGTTGGTCTCCCTCCAAGCTTCCGTATCCTCCTTATCACGGCCTGGCAGGCGAAAGGCAAGACCTCAAGTGGAACAGATTGACCCTCACCAAGTCTCGCGGCAAGTTTCCTCTCGTCGACAACTATTAGAAGCCTCTTCGCGGAAGTGTCAACAACTTTCTCCCTTGCAAGCGCTGCGCCTCCACCTTTGATAAGGTTGAGTTGCGGATCCACCTGGTCTGCCCCGTCAATCGCAAGGTCAAGTTCAGGGTACTCAGCAAACAATCCGAGCTTCAGACCATGATTTATTGCTGCAAGTTCGATCTGGTGAGAGGAAGGGACAAACATAGCTTTGAGATTTCTCGTCTTCAGCATGACTGCTATTTCTTCTATTCCCTCTGCGATAGTGCTGCCACTCCCCAGCCCAACAACATAGCCATCTTCGATCTGCTCGGCCGCCTTCTTGACTGCTAGGCATCTCGCCGACTTGTATTCGCTCAAGAAGCTAGCCTTCTGATTCTATTTTCTCCAGCCTCTCTATCGCCTTCAATACCTCTTCTCTTATCTGGTCTATCCGTTCCTCTGTCCGACCTTTTGCCCTCTCCACAGGCCTCTTTTCTTCAGCGCTATTCGCATCGGCGGAGGTCTTTGGGACATCCGTCATTCTTGCGGCCTCTTGTGCCATCTCTCCAATCGGAGGAATCTGAGGCCTCAATTCTGGCGAACCGTTAAGCCGTTGCAGTTGCTCGTCAATCTCCGCGATCCTCTGTTCAAAGCTCCTAACGAGTTCCTCTCTTTCATTCAACAAATCGGACAATTCTGTGACCTTTTTTCTCTCAGCTATCTGATCGTCCAAGGCTCTCATTTGGGCCTTGTGTGTCTCTATCAGACTATCACGACTGTCACAGCCAATTTTTCCTTGAGCCTCAGCCTCAAAGATCGCAGTCAGAGCAGAAGCGACTATTTCCCTCCGCAAGTTCAGAGTCCTGAGTTCCTCCCGTGCCTTCTCTACCTCCTCAGTGGATCTAGATGAGGCAGGGCCTGATTCTGCACTTCTGGGTTTGTCGACTACTTGCTGAAGATCACTCGGGTCTTCGTGATCGTTAGACTCTTTTGAAGAGCCAGAACGGGAGCTCCTTCGCTTGAGGAACATTGTGATCATCACCGCTAGACTGCCTATGATCAATATCAGAAGAATGCTTGCGTAGTCTAGCATCGATCGATCACGCGTCGACTTATTGTAAAATGTTACTATAATTAGGTTTGTCGCACTAATCTCGTCAAGAAGCTGTGACTGTCACATGATTGCGAGGCTTCTTTCTTGAAGGTTTCTGTCAATTCCCTTCCCCCGTCCTGTTCTGTTGTATGAGGATACGTTGGCCCTGCCGTGCGCGTGTGGGTTTCAACTGATCTTTTGGAGCCTCGGGCGGGATTCGAACCCGCGGCCTGCCGCTTACGAGGCGGCTGCTCTCGGCGTGAGCAGATCCCTACCGAGCTGAGCCACCGAGGCTGTCTCGATTGCTGAAAGACCGAAGGACTCATTTAAGGATTAGCTGACATATACAGATCATTCAAGTGGTTGAGTTTGTCGGATTCTGTTGGAGATCTTGGAGAAGATCGTGTTCGAGACATAATAAGCAGCCATCTGGAAAAAGATACGTCGGAGATCTTGGGCTATGGAGATGACGCGGTAGCTTTCGAAATCTCGAAGGACCAGCTACTAGTGATGCATACGGATGCACTTGTGGGATCAACAGATATCCTACCCGGAATGACGGCTTATGATGTCGGGAGAAAAGCAGTCGTTATGAATGTGAGCGACCTTCTCGCCAAGGGTGTAAAACCTCGCTCGGCCATCTTCTCCTGGGGGATCACACGTGAATACAATGCTGCAATTCTGACGGAGATTGCGGATGGAATGAACAGGACTGCAAGAGAGTGCGGCATCCATGTGACCGGAGGGGACACTAGTCAATCTGATGACTTCTTCCTAGCCGGAACAGTCTTCGGCTTGGCTGATCGAAGCAAGCTTCTGCGGCGAAGCACGGTTAAGCCAGGCCAAATCATAGCTTCGACTGGTCCATTCGGTCTTACCGCTATGGGTTATAGGATCCTGCTTCAGGGAGCGACTGCGACTCCGCAGACCAGGGATAAGGCTCTTGAGGCCTCATACAGGCCAAGGTTCCGCTATCCTGAGGCGAACGCCATAGCTGAAGCAGGGGTGGCTTCAGCAGGCATAGATAGCAGCGATGGTCTTGCGAGATCTCTCCACTGGCTTTCCAAGATGAGTAGAGTCGGATTCATTGTTGATAATCTGCCGATAACAGAGGAGGTCAGGCAGTTTGGCCTCGTGAACAAGGTGGATTACGTTGATCTTGCTCTGTACGAGGGAGGAGAAGAATATGAGTTGATATTCGCGATCAGTCCTGAGAACTGGACGGCTGCGCTTGACGCTGTGGAACGTGTAGGAGGAAAGCTGTACAGACTTGGCGTGGCGACCAGCGATCTTCAGATTGCTCTAGATCTCAGAAACATGCCGAGAAGACAGATTCAGGATAGAGGATGGAGACATTTCACTCAATGGAAGCAAGTCGCTTAGACCAATGTTATTGGTCACTTTCTTCCATCTCTTCGGCTTAAATAGAATATGAGACGCTCGTTCTAATCGGTCGCAATGATGAGTGAGGCCTACAAGCAGGCCCATACCTTCGGCATGGACTTTGGAACAAGCCACTTCAAATTCGGCCCCATAACTTCCGGGGAAAGGCCGGACGTAATAGAGAACCGAGGATACTTCACAGACAGGACATCACTCATACAACAGGTCAGTGGCCCTGTTGAGAATGTCATCGTAGGCAAAGACATACCACTCTACCTAGAATCAAGAGAAGACCTGTCAACCAGACTCGTCTACCCTATGCGAAACGGAGTAATCCAAAAAGACAACGATCGATCTTGGACGGTTGTTCGAGAAATTGCACGATTTGCGCTAGAAGCCCACAGGCCGCCTGATTCCAGGTTCCTAGGATACTACGTGGTGGCTTCGCTCTCAGCGGTTTCCCCCAGGTACATGTATGAGAAGCTGTTCGACACACTCCGCAACATAGACTCCGAATTTGGATCGGTCATAGCTGCGACGATCATACCTCAACCATTCTCAGTTGCAATAGCCCACAAGACCCCAACGTGCGTCGTCATAGAATCAGGACACGGCAACTCACAGATATGCCCCATTTCGCGGTACCCGGTGAGAAACGCAGTCGTAGCCATAAATCGCGGCGGAGGAGATGGAAGTGCGCTCACAGCTGAAATCCTGAAGGATTGTGGTTACGGCGATCTGATCCACGAGGAATCTTTTGTCCGAAACGTGAAAGAGAATATCGGACTCATTCCAGCAGACCTTGACGCCTCAATACAGTTGGCAAAGAATAACCCTGAAAAGTTCAGAGCTATCTACCGAGTCCCAGGCACAAGAATAACCATTGACCTGGCCGAGAACTCCTGGATGCGATTCCTGATAGGTGAATACATATTTGATCCTGAACATGAACTCTTTCAAAGCTACTTCTCTCGAGGTCTCCGAAAGCCCGGAGACGTGAGGTTCGGCGACACATTGTTTAGAGGCATGCTGGATTTTGGAGATGCCATAGTTGAGGCAGTGGAACGCTGCCCAGTTGAACTACAATCACACCTGTACAGACAAATACTTCTCTCCGGAGGCAACTTTGCATGGCAGGTACCTGAAGGAATGGAAGACGCAGCGGTCAGCGCCCCTGCAAAAGTGAAGACGCTTCTTGAAGAAAAAGGAATAGTCGACCCGACAGTGACAATAGCCCAAAACCCCCAGTACTCGGTCTGGAGAGGATGCATCGTATACGGCTACGCTGTTACTGCAGACTTCTCTTGGACATGGGAAAAGTTCGAAGGGTGGCTGAACCTAAGGTAGCGGCGGTATGAATGGTGGGCGAAGAAAACCCAAGAGAATCCTTGCAGGCATTTTTCTCATCGAGAGGGAGCAGACTGATTCCTCGGGAGAGCATCCCAATCGACGGAAACAAACCGGAACTCGCCTTCACAGATGGATTAAGCACCACATACCTGAGAATCCTAGAGAAGACCAAGCTTCAGGGAAGGAACGGACTGCTAGAGGCTGTCGTGGACTCAGTCAGCTACACTTCCGTGGCCAACAAGGTGTACCTTGCTCTTCCTAAGATCTACGCTGCAAGTGTAGATGCAGCGATTCTGCGAGAGAGAGGGCTCGGGTTGATAGTGTTTGACACCAGAGGGGTAGAGGAAGTACTGCCAGCTCGATTGTTTGATCACAGATTGCCGGAAACTAGGCCGAATGTGGATATTGAACAGTTGAGAAGACGCATATCTGACCTCGAGCGAACCGTAGACATGCTCAATCACGAGCTTTCCAAAATCAAATTCATAAGGCCAATGCAACTAGATCTGAAGAGTATTCAGCCAGGTGATCCCACAACTATTGAACCTCCAAACCCGGACGGCCTTCCTTCGTTCATCCATGACAACCCCTGGGTCGACATACTAACCAAGAGAGGCAAAGAGTTCGAACAGGTTGCCAGCTAGACGTGCAACACATCCTTCTCACATCGAGATACGATCATTCAAGGTGGTAGTGGATACTGAGGATCTGTTCAATCCTGAACTTACCTACGAGAGCTTCCTGAAGGAGCATGGAGTGGATCCTGAACCGCCTCGCTTCCGAGTCGTAAGCATAGAAACAGTCACCTGCCCAGAGGACGGCGTCCCTGTCCTTGTGACAGAATGCGGAGCATGCCCCGGATTCGTAAGAAGAATGGAAGGAAAGATCTACTGCAGAAAGGCAACCAAGACAGTTGAATTGACATAGTAGATTGATGAGATGTCTTGACACAGTCGTCACAGTATTCTTCTGGGGGATATCACCCTCCTAGGGTGAACATCACAACAATGGAATCTCTCACTAGCCTGGTATGATTCCGCCGATAGCGTCCACTTCAAGCCCTCTCCTTCTCAATTCAGCTATGAAGGGATTGATTCCAACGCTGTCGCTCGCCATGTGCCCAGTGACAATGAGGTTCCCTACCCCATCGGCTCTTAACTTGGCCAGATCAGCTTCAGATATGTGTATGTAGATTACGGTGTCAATGCCATACTTGTAGTAGGTCTTCGCTACCTCGTATCCCCCATTTGTGTAAGCAGCGTGCGAGAACACAGTTTTTCCCGCTTTGTTGGATAGCCCTCCATGTCCGAGCTTCACTTCAGTGAGAGCTTCCTGAAACTCGGCGATGGTCCTGATTGATGCCATCACGTCTGCCACTGTCGCATCTCTTTTGACTGATAACAGCCTAGCGATTTCCTCAGCTACGCGTATTCTTCCCAGTTCATCCAGAGGATTATGAATATTCATGAAAGGCATTTGGAGATGCCTTGCGATTGATGGTAGATGGTCGTAGTTGGCTGAGTGGACTTCGTGTCTCAGAGTGGAGATCTTCTTTTGAATGATTTCTCTGGCTACATCCTCCGGGATGCCCGCATCCTTCATCTGGCCTATGTGTTTCTCAAACACCTTCCAGGCCTGCAGCCTAGCTCTGCCTCCCACAGGGTGATGGGAGATGACGACATCATATCCTTGATCCTTGGCCATCAGCAGCTCGGCGGATCCAATGTCAATTCCGAATAGGGCTTTCCTTATGTTGTCTCCAGGAACGTAGATTTCACTGTCAGCGGGGATCGCTTCGAAGCCTACCATACGGAGAGCCAAATCCATTATCTCATCAGTGTTCAATTCGACTCATCCCGAAGCCCACTCTATGACGCTGTGCTCTTTTCTCGCTTTGGATCATGCTGCCTCCCTCAGGCAAAATAAAGACAATTCATAAAAGTATCAGACGTTTGAGACGTCTTGGTCAACGTGAGAGATTGCCTATGGCTAAGAGGTTACCTCGGTGCACCGTTCTGCTCACTTTTGATTATGATGCTGAGAGCCGTGAGGCTCTAGTAGCTTCGCAACGGCCTGTGAAGCTCTCCAAGGGCCAGTTCGGTCCGAGGGTTGGAGTCTCAAGAATATTGGGTCTGCTCGACAGATACAAGATCAAATCAACTTTCTTTGTGCCTGGTTGGACGGCGGAAAAATATCCTGAAAGCGTGAAGGAGATCGTGAGACGGGGGCACGAGGTTGCGGCTCACGGCTATATGCATGAGAATCTGAGCGAGCTCAAGTCGCCGGAAGAGGAGATTGAGATCTTTAGGAAGTCCGTGGAGATACTTGAGAGGGTTGTGGGCCGTAGGCCGGTGGGTTACAGAGCGCCGCACTGGGAGTTTACCCCACGCACGATCACTAACCTTGTACGGTTTGGCTTCAGGTACGACAGCAGCTTGATGAATGATGAGAAACCTTACCTGATCGTAGATGAGGGCAAGTCAACTGGAATATTGGAGCTTCCGGTCGAATGGTTCTTGGATGACTGGCCGATCTTTGAGATAGAAAGAAGGCCACCCAGCGAAGTCTTCAATATCTGGATTCAAGAGTTTGAAGCAATCTACGCGGAAAAGGTGCCTTACTTCCTGCTGACTATGCACCCGCAGTGTATTGGAAGAGCCTCAAGAAGTAAGATGCTTGAGACGCTCATCAGAACTATTAGGAAGAAACGAGGCGTTGTGTTTTCTAGGTGCGTTGATCTCACCGACAGGTTTGAGAAACAGTAGATGCGAGTCTTCCCGACCGATGGGTCTGTGAAACTAGTTGCATGATTGCAGCTCTATTTTCGAAACCTCAAGTCAGGCTCACGCCTCGGCTGATCCTTGATGGCCAGGAGGCAAGGTCACTGTCTAGGGAAAAGTGGCTTCTGAGCAGCGAATCTTGACACAAGTTCTCCTTGCCTTTCCTTCGCCATGGGCTCGAAGCGTTCCGCTGCATCAATCATCATGGTTGCGAGTCGGATATCGGACGAGCTGGTAGCCGTCGTCACATCTTGAGACAAAGTGAAGAATAGCGCATCATCGATCTCTTTCTGAGTATCAAAAGGCTCGTACCACGTGTCGTACGGTTTCTTGTCGTTAGGCCAGGGACCTTTGGCGATGGCCTTCATCGCTATTACTCCGATGTTCCTTTCCTTTGCCAGCCTTAGCACAGGTTCGTAGTCGTTCTCTGGTTGTTTGTGCGCATTTAGAACGCAGTTGACCGGCAGTAGAACTGTGTCAAAGTCGAACCGTCTTAGGGCGCTCATGATGTTGACAGGGTTATGACTGGTTATGCCGACATTCTTGACAATGCCGTTCTTCTTGGCTTCAGAAACCGCTTGGATTGCGCCGTCTGGCCCCATTGCAGTTTCCAGCTCATCTGCCTTGTCGAGCCCGTGCAACTGATACAGGTCGAAGTAATCGGTCTGTAGTCGCTTGAGGCTTCTCTGCATTTCGTCCGCTGCCTCCTTCTTGGTGCGGTGCCGCGTTTTGCAGGCAAGGAATATGTTCTTTCGATATTCCTTAACCCATTTGCCTAGTCCTAGTTCTGCGTCGCCGTAGGTAGGGGCCACATCGATATGGTTCACTCCGCGGTCTAGAGCCAGTTTGATGAGCTTGTCTGCTTCTTTCTGCTGGGGTTCTCCGATGAATATTGCCCCTCCGAGTGCAAGGATCGTGCTTCTCTGTCCAGTTCGTCCAAGAGTTTTTCGTTCCATTCCAGATCAGGTTTAGAGAGCAAGAGGTCCCGGATAAACTGAATGGTGACGAGACATGTATGGGTCGTCTTGTTTCAACGCGCGCGCTTCTTCATAGTTTTCATCCTTGACACTTCTCTCCGCCGCCTCGATGAGAATCCCGAGGTCCTCTTTGGATATGGCAGCCATAGGATCGCAATACAGGCTACTTGCGAGAACATCATGTAATTTTGTATCGTCGCCACATAGCTGCCGCAACCAATCTACATCTTTTTTCTCTTCTCCCCCATAAGCAATCTCCACTCTACAGAAAGAGTCTGTCCCTTTTTGTCTCTGGCGCGCGCTGAAGCTCTCGGTTGGTCAAGCGACCGGTTGAAAAGCTTCTATCATATTCGAGTCAAGAACTGCTACTATTACTCTTCGGAAGAAAGACGACATTACTATGAGGCGATCAGAGACAGATGCACGCGAAAGCAGATCTCCTTCTCAATATGCTACGACTCTGACGAAAACTATGAACGCTTCAGAGACATGTGGGCAAATCCAAGAGATTGCTGCAACGCCCTAGGAAACATGCGCGCCAGCTTGGTCAGAAATTACTTCAAACATGTAATGTGACTCCAGAATGTGGGTGACCGCATCTTGTCTGGAAACTCGTGTTTGATCAACGATAAAGCGGTCATCAACATTGCTATCAAGCAT